>Ga0302303_10000041_pt1 | contig 170294 bp, 153 predicted proteins | sample III_Palsa_E2_1_FD_194542 | JGI IMG/M metagenome (GOLD analysis project Ga0302303, IMG submission 194542) | Peat permafrost microbial communities from Stordalen Mire near Abisko, Sweden - III_Palsa_E2_1 | ecosystem: Environmental > Terrestrial > Soil > Palsa > Peat permafrost | place: Sweden... | reverse complement strand
TTATTACGTTTTTAAAGCTTAGCCCTTCTTCTTTATGTTTGCGTACCAGTTCGGCATATACAGCTATCGGGGTTACGCCGGTGGCTAAACCTAATACGGTTTTTTCGCCTTTGGCTGCTTTGCTCTTTATCAGCCCGGCTATCCGTTCTGCTACGGCTATCGAAGCTGTTTGCTGATTGCTGTATACCGTTACCGGTAATTTCTCATATCGGGTCTCTTCTAGTAAATTTAATCGCGCCATTTTTTAGGTTTTTTTGAAGCTTAAGTCGTTAATAATTACGACTTAAACTATCGCTTCGCACTTCATATTAGTTGGTGAAAGCAAATATATCAGATATGTTAGATAGTGTTACTATTAATTTAACTTTTGTAGTTCCATTGGCAAATGGTTAATTTGAGCATCTGTTAGCTATGAACCAAAATCTGCAAAAACTTTTCAGCATCGCCCAAAAAAAAGAGAAATTGGGCATCGGCTTAATGTCGGGCACATCGCTGGATGGCCTGGACATTGCCCTATGCCGTTTTACCGGGAATGGCCTGCAAACGCAATTCAATCTGCTTAAATTTATTACTATTCTATACCAGGAAAAGTTTAAAAAGGAGGTGCAATCCATATTTGCGCGCCGGGATGCCGATTTGGAGAAAGTATGTTTACTGAATGCTTTTATCGGCAACTTCCATGGCGAATTAGTACTACAGGCGCTCGCTGAATGGGGTATTGAACTAGCTGAAGTTGATTTTATTGCCAGCCATGGACAAACCATTTATCATGCACCTAAAAGGCTTCACCAACAACCGGGATATCCTAATGCTACATTACAAATAGGGGATGCAGATCATCTGGCGGTAAAAACGGGAATACTTACAATAAGCGATTTCAGGCAGAAGCATATTGCCGCAGGCGGCGAGGGTGCACCATTAGCTTTATATGGCGATGTTTTACTGGGTAGTAGGGCTGGTGAAAACCGGATATTACTAAACATAGGCGGCATTGCCAATCTTACTTTTTTGCCGGCTAATGGCGATGACAGCAAGATTGTATGTACAGACATAGGCCCCGGTAATACCATGATTGACGCGGCTTGCAGAAAGTATTTTAAAATGCCGTATGATGAGGATTCAAAAATAGCTTTTGCGGGTAAGGTAAATGAGCCATTGTTAAATCAATTGCTGGAACATCCGTTTTTTAGCGAGCAATCGCCCAAAACGACAGGGCCGGAGTTGTTTAATTTAGCTTATCTGGACAGGGCGCAAACCCAATCTGGCAGTATAGATATAAGTCCTGAAGATATCATTTGTACGTTAAGCGCTTTTACCGCAAAATCAATAGCTGATTTTATTTTGAAGAATTTTGAGGCAGATAACATCCGGATATTCGCCAGCGGCGGCGGTGCCAGGAATATTTATATTATCAATTATCTAAAAAAGGTTTTAACAGAAGCCACGATTGAAGATACCGGCGCGTTGGGGATTGATCCGGATGCAAAAGAAGCCATTCTGTTTGCGCTTTTGGGCAATGAAGCTTTATGCGGCGAACCTTTAAAAATAGGAGCCAACCCGGCTGTATTGATGGGTAAGTTTAGCTTCCCTGTTTAAGGAGATATCGCTTTATATTAGTTCACCAGCTGGCCATTTAAATCAACCGTACGGGCAAAGGGACTCAAGTAGCGGTTGGTCAAAGCGGCAAACTCCCGCCGTGTTATAGGCTGGTTTAAATTAAAATCGGTAGGGAACTTATATTGACTCTTCCAAGCCTTTTGTATATTTTTCTGTAACAGATGCGGATCTGTTAAGGTGTAGTCACTTATAAAAGATAACGTGTTTCCTACGGTGAATACTTTGCCGGGCTTTTCGTTATTGAACCATAAAAATGCGCGGGTATAAATTTCTGATAAAACAGGTTTAATTTCATCGGTCATAACCGCAGAATCGGGCATAAAAACAAATTGCATACGGTTTGTCGCTTCCAGCAATTTTCCTTTCAATAAGCCTGTTGCGGTTACTTGCTGTATGGCTCTCCAGTTTGGATCTTTTAGGCTGATATCGGTAAATGGTAACAGATATCCCTTATAGTCGAGCAGTTCGCCTTGTATAATGCGCACTTTTAAATTATGCGTAGTGGTTTTAAAAAAAGCACAATAAGCTGCTACCGTTCCGGCCCCCTGGCCCAATTCCAATTGCGCAGGCAGCGATTCAGTGTTGTTGGCGGATGGCGACGCTTTTGCTATAACCAATAGGTTTTCAAAATCGCGCAGCAAAATAGCATTCATCGGGATGACGTAGAACGGATAGGGGGGATAAGCAGTATTGCCGTGCTCAGCACCTTGGAAAACATTGCCTGTTGCTATTGCAGTACGATACGCGCCGGGGTTGGTGTTTTTAAAAGCGGCATCAAATCTTGCTCCCGCCTTTAGGGCCACGGCGGCATCTGTAGTAGCATCTATTACCACGCGGGTTTTTATGGTAATTGTTTTTTCGTTTTGTTTTACAGCAACGGCCCAGTAGTCGTTGTCTTTTTTTATGCTGACGAAAGTAGTTTGCTCATACAAGCTCAGATTTTTTAAAGTATCCGTCATCTTTTTTAAGGCAGATATTGCTGTATCTGTTTCAAAAGCTAATGGGGCGTATTGGGACGTATCGTATCCGGTTTTTTTATGGTATGATTGCTGCACCAGTCTCCTGAACTCACCCCATGTGCCTGACGGGACATTACGGCCATTTTCAATTGTATAGGTTGTTGTTGGGTTGTTACTTGTGGCGATGGCTAGCTTCTCGAACACCCATATTGTTTTTACTTTGCTGCGGGCGCATTGTACTGATGCACTTACGGCACCGGGGCCATTGCCAATTACTAATACATCGGTTTTAACGGTTTGGGCATATAAAAAAGTGCAATTGAAAACCAAAAACAATGCGAGCAGGGTTTTTATCATCAAGATGTAAATAAGGATAGAACGCTAAAATAGGTCAAAACTTTGTAACGCATAAAATTAATCCCTAAATTAACTTTTTTTATGATTATGACAGACGAGCAAATGCAATACCCCGTTGGGAAGTTTAAGTCGCCGGTTTCGTATACTACTGAGGATATCCGTAAATGGACTGCCACCATCCGCGAATTACCCGGTAAATTACGCCAGGCGATCATCACCCTAAACGAAAAACAGCTGGATACCCCTTACCGCACCGGCGGATGGACATTGCGCCAGGTTGTTCATCATGTTGCTGATAGTCATATGAATTGCATCACCCGTTTTAAGCTGGCTCTAACCGAGGAAAATCCTATTATAAAACCCTACGAAGAAGCCGATTGGGCATTGCTGCCGGATTATAGATTGCCTGTAGAACCATCACTAAAAATGCTGGAAGGCATACATCTGCGCTGGGTGGCTTTGCTGGAAGGTTTAACGGAAGAACAGTGGAACCGCACTTTTGTGCATCCTGCTTCGGGCGAAACAATGCAGTTAAAGAAAGCCCTGGCATTGTACGCCTGGCACAGCAAGCATCATTTAGCGCATGTAACCGAGGCTATTAAATAAAGAAAAACTTATTCACCTTTAAACTTCAGTCCGATCCCTGCCCGGGCACTATCCAGCATGGCAATCATCTGTCTTGACATTTCGTGACTGATGATTGGGCTTTCGGTTGCTCCGCTGATAATCAAATCACAAAAATGGCGGGTTTCGTAGTTTAATCCTCCGGCAGTGAATGGTTCGTCAAGCTCCACAGTGCGACCATCAAGATAGCTGATAGTTGCTTTGGCGGGATTCCACCAGTTTTTATGGATGGTAATATGGCCCAGCGTACCGCAGATTAAAGCATCTCCTTTGCCGTGCAAATCAAAACCGCAATAGAGTTGCGCATAACCTTTTTCGTGCTCGGATTGAAAGATAGCAAACATATCTATCCCGGTTTCGCCAAAACGCCCAAGGGTTTGAACTTGCTTGGTGGCACCGAGCCATTCAACAGCTAAATAAGCTTCGTAAATGCCAATGCCCATAATGCTGCCGCCAACCAACTCAAGACTGTAATTAGGATGCCCCGGTGGACAATCAGCAACGGCCGATCCGGCTCGGACATAGCCAATGTCTCCAATCGGGTCGGTTTGTAAGTATTCTTTTAATCGGCGGTACAGTGGAAAGAACGGAGGTTTCATGCCTTCCATAAAAAGTAGTTCGGTTGATTTGGCTACCTTTAATATTTTGTCCAGATCATTTAGATTGATGCCTGCTGGTTTTTCGCAGAGCACGTGTTTCCCTGCATTTAGTGCAGCAATACTATATTCGGCATGACTGTCGGGCAGCGTGGCAATATAAACAGCGTCAATATCGCTTGCCAGTAATTCGTCAACAGAAGAACAGGCCTCGCCGCCGTATCGTTCAACAAAAGCACTTACTGTTTCGGCTCTGCGCGACCATGATGCTGCCAGTATAGTGTCAGGAACATCCTGCAGCCCCTGCATAAACCGATGGGCAATGCGCCCGCAACCGATAATACCCCATTTAATCATCTGAGTCTGTAGTCTTAAGTTCTGAGTCTTGAGTCAATAATCTCACACTTTAAACTTAAGACTACTGACTCAAGACTTGAGTTTACTGATACTGAATATAAATGGGTTGCGGTTTGTACATCTTTAATACCTCCTCGGGGGTAAGCATGTGATGCGGCGGCAACCATGAGTCATTTTTATAGAACAATTTGAAGCCGGTAAACTGTACCGGGTCATGATAAACATAATCGCGATAGGTCCCGGTCTTTAAATCGGGCGGCCCGAAACCGTCCATATCCATCACAAACTGGATTTCGGAGTGAAGCTTAATGTTTTGATAATTGGTTAGCATTTTACGCGTAAAACGGTGCACAATAAAAATTTTGGGCGGCAGGTGATACTTCCGTACCTCGTTGGCTAAGTAAGCCGACACATAGTTAACATCAGTTGCGTCATAACTGCCTATTTTTTTGCCGGGATGAATGCCATCATGCATGGCAAATTCGGGATCTATACCGCAATGAACGTTGGGCATTTGCCAATATTTTTCCAACTTAGGCAATTCCGCGCGGATATTGCTCAACGCTACCTGTATATCCAGGAAAAGTATGGCATGAGCCTTTTTAGCCAGTCTTACTGCACTATCTATTTTTTTTTCCGGCATGCGGTTAATATACATATTGTCCTTACCAGGAAAACCGGCTGCCACTACTGCTATATAATGCAGCGCAGGTTGCACAGGTGTTTGTGGGTCAGCTTTCTCCCAATGCTTTACTTCTCCGCGTAGTTTGGTCAGCATTTCGTCTGGCGGCAACTCGCCCAGAATGCCCATCTTTTTAGCAGACAAGTTACCGTAAAAAGCAACTACCCTTTTGAAAGGCAAAATAGCACCAGGCAAAGGATATGGTGCATTTTTAACTGGCCATTTGCCGGTAGTGTCGCCGTGGGCAAGGCGTTTCATTAATGAATCATAAAGTTTTTTATCCAGCGGTGGGTAGGTTACAGGCGCTGCGGCAACAGTATCCGCTTTTTTGGCGGTATCTTTTTTTGCAGTGTCCTTTTTAGCTGTGTCTTTTGTGGTGCTGGCACTTGCAGTACTGCTGGTTTTTTGACCGCAGTTGGATAAAAGCAGCGCAGCCGATAATAATACCGCAGGCAGAATAACGTTCTTTAATTTCATTTCTTATTTAAATGTTTTGTAACAGGACGGTGCAAATAATATTTTTCTGCTCCTTAATACGTCTAAATTTATCAATAGTTATTTTCCTTATTATTGAACATACTTATAGCGGTCTATTTGCCGGCTCTGATATTCAAAATGGTTAGGGGAGAATAACTTATTGGCGTCAAAGATAATAATATCGATATACAACGGTATCTTAAATAATACTATTAATAACGAATTTTTTAAGCCGATTAACTTTACTGTTTTGTCTTATAAAATTTCCCAAATACACCTAATGGCAACTTTGGTCCGGCAGTTGCCTGCAGGTAGAGTTCGCCTGTTTCCAGGTTTTGCACCTGGGGGTAAGCACTTTTAATCAGGTTTTCAATAATTACAGATGAGAAGCCCAGTGAATAGGTATTCAATATTAAAAAATGTTCATCCGGATCGAGCAGTTGCATTACATCGCCCATCATTTCGTTAATATTATCTTCCAGCTTCCATTTTTCGCCGTTAGGGCCATGACCATAAGCAGGTGGATCAAGGATGATACCGTTATATTTTTTGCCGCGTTTTAGCTCGCGTTTTACAAATTTTAGCGCATCTTCAACCACCCAGCGGATATCGGTTAGGCCCGATAGCTCCTGGTTTTCATTGGCCCAGGTAACTACCTGTTTAATAGAGTCGACGTGTGTGGTATCAGCGCCTGCTGCCCGCGCTATAAGTGAAGCGCCGCCGGTATAGGCAAACAGATTGAGTACTTTAGGCTCGGGTGTTTTAAACTTTTTTATGTTTTGGGTGATGTAATCCCAATTAACAGCCTGCTCGGGGAAAATGCCGAGGTGCTTAAATGAAGTTAATGCCAGGCGGAATTTAATAGCCGCTTCAGGATTTTTATATTCAATATGCCAGCGATCAGGAATGGCGGGGTTTTTCTTTACCCACTCGCCTGATGTGGCCGAACGGCCTTTAAATTTAATGTGATACTGCTTTTGCCATTCGGCAGGGCTTAACGCCTTGCTCCAAACCGCTTGTGGTTCAGGGCGTATCAATATCACATTGCCAAAACGTTCCAGCTTTTCAAAATCGCCGCAATCAATCAGTTCGTAATCTTTCCAGTGCGTAGGTGTGAGAAGTTGGATCATTTTTGTGTTAGTGATTAGAGACCGGAGATTAGAGATTAGTTAGCATAAAAAATGCAAATATAACGATCTCTGTTTTAATTTGATGGATTGTAGTAAAGTCGAATATGCTAAATCGGGTTCAATGTTGCCTAATCTCTAATCACCAGCCTCTAACCTCTAATTATAACTTTTCCCGCGCTGCCTGCATAAACTTACTGGCGAATACAAAGGCGTTGAGTTCTTTATTGTCGGTATGGGCTATCTGGTGATTGGAACCTTCCCACCATTTTTCGCCGTTGTGCAGAAACAGGATATGATCGCCGATACCCATTACTGAGTTCATATCGTGGGTAACAATTACCGTGGTGGTTTGAAAATCCTGGGTGATTTCACTGATCAGGTCATCAATTAAAATAGATGTCATGGGATCGAGGCCAGAGTTGGGCTCATCAACAAACAAATATTTAGGCTGCATAGATATTGCACGTGCAATGCCTACCCGCTTTTTCATGCCGCCTGATAACTCTGACGGATATAAATGATTTTTGCCGGCCAGATTTACGCGTTCTAAACAAAAATTTGCCCTGTCCAGCTTTTCGCCTCTCGACATATTGGTGAACAAGTTTAACGGGAAAATGATATTTTCTTCCACCGTCATAGAGTCAAACAAGGCGGAGTTTTGGAACAACATGCCAATTTGTTTGCGGATGGGCACACGCCCTTCAAAATGCATCAGCGTAAAGTTTTCCTTATCGTATAATACATCGCCGCTTGTTGGTTCGTGCAGGCCAACAATACATTTTAGCAGGGTGGTTTTGCCCGAACCTGAACTACCTATAATCAGGTTGTTTTTTCCGGGTTTGAACTCAGCCGTTATGCCTTTAAGCACCTCATTGCTCCCGAATGATTTATAAATATCTTCAATCTGGATCATAGCAATAATTCTGAAATAACTAAATCGGCAAATAATATCATTATACAGCTAAATACTACTCCTTTTGTTGCCGATTGGCCTACTTCCAATGCACCGCCGCGTGTATAAAAACCCTGGTAACAACAAATAGAGGTAATAATGAAACCAAAAACAATGGCTTTAACGGCACAAACCGTAACAATAACCGGATTAAAGCCATCAGACAAACCGGCTATATAGTCGGCGGTCGTTACACTATTTGATGCCGCGCAGGCCAGGTAGCCACCACCTAATCCCAAGGCAACAGATACAATTACCAGCAGAGGAATCATGGTGACGCCGGTAATTACTTTAGGTGATATCAGGTAGCCAGGCGCATTTACGCCCATTATTTCGAGCGCATCAATTTGTTCGGTTACGCGCATGGTGCCAATTTGCGAAGCGATGCTTGATCCAATACGACCGGCAAGTACCAGCGCTGTAATGGTTGGGCTAAACTCCAAAATGGTTGAATCGCGGGTAATGCCGCCTACTACTGTTTTGGGGATTAAATCACTTACCAGCTGAAAGGCTGTCTGGATAGTTGCCACTGCTCCGATAAAAACAGAGATGATAGCTACAATGCCCAGTGAGCCAATGCCTTGTGAAACCATTTCGCGCATAATTTCGGCCCAGTAAACACTGAACTTTTCGGGTTTGCGGAAACTTAAACGCAGTAAGAGTATATATCTTCCTAAACTATAAAACATTTATTGAATAAAATTCGGCTAAAAATACAGTTTTTAGGGGATAAAGTACACCCTCAGATAAAACCAATAAGAATAAAGGTATTGATGTTTTTACATTATCTGAACAAATGGTTTTTAAAATCAGCTTTTTTGAATTGGTGAGGCTGTTATTTAAGCCCCACCTAAATCCTCCCCGATAAGGAGGACTTAAAAAAATAAACGCGGGCGAAGCTAAAGTCTCCCCTTCCGGGGGAGATTTAGAGGGGGCTATATACCTACACCTAATAAAGTTGGTTGCTTTTACCGCTGCTTTGCCATACTTTACCGAAAATATGCCCTGCTTTACCAATGCACTAATTACGTCTGTTAAAATAAAAATTAGATTTGTATAGTAATAATTCAGGATCGCTACCTGATGTAATAATTAAAGCTTTAAAAATACAAGATTAACAAAACATGAAAAACGCAATTATCACTGCATCAACCAAAGGAATGGGCCGGGCCATAGCAATAGCCTTTGCAAAAGAAGGAGTTAACCTGGCTATTTGTTCAAGGCACGGTGGCGAACTTGCGGCTTTCAAAACTGAACTATTAACCATCAATCCCCAAATTAAGGTATTTACCTCGGTTACTGATTGCAGTATTAAACAACAGGTTTTGACATTTGCTTCGGCAGCCGAAAAGGAGTTGGGCGATATCAGCATTATTGTAAACAACGCAGGTATGTATACCTACTCCAGCATATTGGACGACAGTGAAGACGCTTTTCAAAAACAGGTAAATACCAATGTGATGCCAGCTTATGAGTTGTATCGTTATTTCGGTAAAAAGATGATTGCTGCTAAAGATGGTCATATTTTTAATATCTGTTCAATAGCTGCTATTAGCCCTATTGCTGAGGCCGGTACGTATAGTGTAACAAAATTTGCGCTGTTAGGTCTTACTAAAGTAATGCGGTTGGAAATGCAGGATCATGGGGTAAAAGTAACGGCCATTATCCCTGGTTCAACACTTACCGACTCGTGGAAGGGTATGGAGGTTGATAAGGATAAGATGGTTTTACCAGAAGACATATCATCGGCAGTGATCAACATTTACAAAATGAGTGTTGGCGCAAACGTTGATGAAATAATTATAAAACCGGCATACGGTCAAATATAAAATCAAACTAAAACAACAAAAAAATGAACAAAAAACTATATCGCGATGAATACCACAAGGTGTTAGGTGGTGTTTGTTCGGGCCTGGCAGAATATTTTGACACGGACGTAACCGTTATCCGCCTGTTATTTGCCTTTACCGTTATTGTAATGGGCGTAGGCATAATTCCTTACGTTGTTTTGTGGATTGTGCTGCCAAAAAAAGGCTACCTGTACAATCAATACAATAACCCAACGGTTGATTATACCGTTCCGCCGCAGCAGCCAACCGGAGGGTTTACCCAACAAGGCAATCCGTTTGGAGGCAATCCGTTTGCCAGTACCCCTTTCAATGAGGTGCCGCCGGTAAATTATCCGCAAAAACAAAAATCGCATGCGGGAGTAATAGTTGGGGTGGTGTTAATCGTTATCGGAGCTGCTGTTTTGATAGATGAGTACGACCTGATCCCTGATTTTGATTTCGGCAGATTATGGCCGGCAGTGCTGGTGCTGGTTGGTGCATCACTTATTGTATCGGGACAAAGGAAACAACCATGGCATCGCGACAACTGGAGCGATGCCGGTAAACAGGATGCGGCAGCGGCCGATGCTTCAGCGAATGCAACTGCGGGTGAATCTACAGATCATAACGAGCCACAAGCCTAATATATTTATTAACAGGCATAAGCCATTAAAAATAAGAAAATGAGAAACGACAAATTAATCCCAGGCCTTGTTCTGGTACTTATAGGGGCAGCAATTTTGCTCAGTAACTTTGGTTACCTGCATTTTCACTGGTATAACATATTTCATTTGTGGCCAATATTTTTGGTGATAGCGGGTGTAAACCTGGTATTTGCACACAATAAAACTATTTGGGCAACTATTATCAAAGTTTCGGTAGTGGTGCTTGGCCTTGGTTTTGTATTGTTCGGCAATTTTGGCGACAAGTATAATTTCTGGCCCGGCTTTCCTTATCACTATAGCCATTATGACAAAGATGATGACGACAAAAGTGACGACTTTAGCTTTAATGATGACGACGATGATGATAACGATAGCACCAGTACCAACACAAAAATAAGCAGTAATGGTTCCTTTAATGAGCCATACAAACCGGGTATTAAATATGCCCGCCTGGAAGTGAGCGGAGGCGGTACTACCTATAATTTATCAGATACTACCAACCAGTTGTTCAGCGCTAACGCTTACAATAAAAATGGGAGGTATAACTTTTCGCACAGCATGGATGATTCTGTTTATGTGGTGAGCTTTAAAATGAAAGATCACAACGGGATCAATTTCGATTCGGATAAAAACAATGCTGTTTTTCGTTTAAATCAAAATCCGATATGGGATGTACATGTAGAAACCGGGGCAACCAAGCTTGACTTTGACCTTTCAAAATTCAAGATCCGCAACCTTAAACTAAATGGTGGTGCCGCATCATTTGATGTAAAATTAGGTCAGCCATTGGCAACAACCGATGTTGATGTATCAACAGGTGTTTCGGGTGTAAATATCAGTATTCCGCAAAATGCGGCCTGCAGCATCGAAACAGATTCTGGTTTATCAGGAACTCATTTTGAAGGCTTTACCGAAATCAACGATAGCAACTATGAAACACCTGGTTTTGCATCGGCCAAAAACAAAATACATATTCACATAAGCGGTGGCTTATCTGATTTTCATGTAAACAGATATTAATTGAGGTTTAATTTGAATGTTTAAAAGGTCGGGAAATTACTAATGTTCCGGCCTTTTTATTTAAGTTTGATCGGCTTATGGAACCTGACAATTTTTCGGATACATATATCCTGGTAATAAACGGCAAACCCGAGGGTCCTTTTAGTTTACAGGAACTAAAAAACCGCAAAATAAAACCGGGAGATTTTGTTAGAACCGGTGGGATGGACGATTATAAAGAAGCTCAGGAAATGCCCGAACTGCGGGCACTTTTTGGTTTTGCAAGGCCCCTGGTTATACCCCAGTATTTTGCAGGTTTTGATCAGCGTTTGCTTGCTTCGGCTTTAGATTGGTTTTTTATTTCGGGAGTATGTATTGTTATTGCCTTTTTTGCTACTTTGTTTATTAGCAATGATGCAATCAGACTTACTATCGCTTTCAGTTTGCTGTTTATTATCCCCGTGGCGAAAATTATATGTCACATGGTGATGGAGTGTTCAGCAAAGCAGGGTACTTTTGGTAAGCAACTACTTAAAATAAAGGTTTGTGATATGCAGGGCGAGCGCATAAGCTTTGCACGATCTGTTAGCCGGAACCTGTTAAAAATTGTATCAGTACTGCCTTTTTTTATCGGTTACCTGTTTAGCTTTTTTAATAAACAGCAGCAATGCATGCATGATATGCTGGCGGGAACTTTGGTAACAAAAGAGCGATTGATTTAGTAATGAATCCGAATGAAAAGCTGGTCGATTATAATTTTACCACGTAAGTTTTTGCCAGATAATCATGCAGCGCCTGACGGTGTTCTGTGAAAAATATGCTTAAAAATCCGAGATAAAATACAGAGATAGATACCACCTTGCCCGCACTCCGACCAAGGGCATTCAGGTAACTCAGGCCGGCGCCATCAGCGTCAACAACTATTAATCCGCATACCTTTTTCCCCAGGCTGCCCTTCATGGGCGATGCTTCACAAACGGAATTATACACTACTAAAATAACTGATACAATAAGTTCGATAGTTAAGACCTGGGTTAGCTGAAGCTTTAGCAAATCGTTATACGATTGCAGGTTAAACTTTATGCCATAGGTAGCTAAAAACGAAAATGCCAGGCCCGATAAAAACGATAGAATAAAATAATCAATTACATAAGCCAATAGCCGCCACCAAAAAGATGCAAGATTATCATCTGTTGGAAATACAATTCCTCTCGCTTCAAAATATGAAAATAATTCAGGCAAATCACAGGCATCCTGCCAGGCCTCGCTTTGTGGCGATAGCACCTGCGTATGAAGATCAATATGGGTGCCCGTAAGCTCCTCAAATGTAAATGGCCCTTTTTGCTCGCCGTTTTCTTCAATGTAATAGCCGTTGTCCATCGTAATTTAAATTCAGCCGAAAGATATAAAATAACCACACATCTTTACTTATTTAAATCAATTTAAACCCAAAAAACAGCGCTCACGTTGCATTAAATTAAATACTTTGTTAACTTTATTCAAACGCTCTCCTTTCTAATTAATTAAAACTTGTTTTGGTCTGAATGACTTTTGCGCAAAAGTTATTTATTGAATTATTAAATCAAGCAATATTAAACTAAAGTGACTGTAATTCCGGTTCCCAAAAATGAAAAACGCCGATTAAAGGCCCTTCATGATCATCAAATTTTAGACTCATTAAATGAGTGCGAGTTTGATCGCATCACTGAACTGGCGTCAATAATCTGTAATGTGCCCATTTCAATAATTTCACTTGTTGATGAGGACAGGCAGTGGTTTAAGTCGGCTGTGGGGATGGATATAAAAGAAACGCCGAGAGATTTTTCCTTTTGCAGTTATACCATATTGAACACCGCTCTTTTTGAGGTTGAAGATGCTGTTAAAGACGAGCGGTTTAAGGATAATGAACTGGTAACAGGCGAGCCGAATATCAGGTTTTATGCGGGGTATCCTTTAGTTGACGAGCTCGGCTTCGTACTTGGTACCTTATGCGTAATTGACCGCGAACCCCGCAAACTAAATGCACAACAGAAACGGGCGCTGCAATTGTTGGCGCAAGAGGTGGGTACCCTTATTAAAGAACGCAGAATAAAGGCAGAGCTGCAGAATTATGAGAAACTGTTTGAACAATCAAACGACCTGGTTTTTATAGGCGGAATTGATGGTTACTTTAAAAAAATAAACCCGGCCTTTGAACGGATATTCGGATGGAGTGAAGAGTATTTATTAAGCACATCGTCTTTTGAGTTTTATCACCCCGATGATATTGAAAATACGGCTCAAGAATTAAAAAAGCTGGCAGATGGTGGCCATACCACTAATTTTTTACAGCGCTTTAAAACTGCCACAGGTGAATATAAAACCATTGAGTGGACCTCGACCCCCGAAGCGGAAACAGGAAATATTTTTGGCATAGGCCGGGATGTAACGGAGATTATATTAAAGGAACAGCAGCTGGAAATAAGCGAAGGAAAGCTGAGGGCATATTTTGAAAATTCGCAGGGTTTAATGTGCACCCACGATATGGATGGGAATTTTTTGTCTGTAAACCCGGCAGGTGCAGCCATTCTGGGATATAACGAGGGAGAAATTCTTAAACGAAGTTTATTTGATATTATACCTGCCGAGCGGCATCATCTTTTAAAAAAATACCTGATTGATATTAAACAAACCGGCAAGGCAAAAGGGCAAATGGTAACCCGCCACAAGGATGGTAATGTACATATATGGATGTATAATAATACCTTGCTGAATGTAGCAGGCAGCTGGCCGTACGTAATTGGAGCCGCCACAGATATTACAGAACGGCATCAGCTGGAAGAAAAACTTAAACGTACCAGCCAGATGCTTGAGCAAACCAACCAGGTAGCGCGTGTGGGCGGCTGGGAGTATAATATTTCAAACAAAAATATTTTCTGGACATCAGTAACTAAAGAAATTCATGGCGTTCCGCCGGATTATGAACCCACCCTGGAAGAAGGTATTAACTTTTATAAAGAAGGCAAGAGCCGTGAGAGGATAGTTGAGGTTATAGACCGTGCACTTATTGATGGCAAATCATGGAACGAAGAACTACAGATTGTTAATGCCAAAGGAGAGGAAATTTGGGTAAGAGCACTGGGGAGTGCAGAATTTGAAGGTGGAAAGTGTATTAAATTATTCGGTGCGTTTCAGGATATTGATGTTTATAAATACAATGAAATGGCCCTGAAAGGAGCTATTGAAGCACAGGGCAGGCTCAATAAAGCGCTTAACAAGTATATCGATTTGATTAAGGAGCAGGACAAGACTATAGAAAAAATACAGGAATTTAAATTCCTGGCAGATGCTATTCCCCAGATAGTATGGATATCAAAAGCTGACGGCAGTTTTGATTATTACAATCAATATTGGTTTGATTATAGCGGTATGACCTTGAAAGATACGATGGATAATGGCTGGACACCGGCTTTGCATCCTGATGACCTGAACAAGGATTTTAAGCCATGGAGAGAAGAATTTACCGACGGAAAGCCCTATGAAGAAGAGGTGAGGTTTAAAAGAGCATCCGACGGAACTTACAGGTGGCACCTGGGAAAAGCCTCGCCGATGAAAGACAGCGAAGGGAATATTACTAAATGGTTTGGCTCATTCATTGATATTGATGAATACAAACATGCCATTGATTTGGAAAACAGGATAAGCCAGTTCGAAGACTTTAACCGCATAGTGGCTCATAACCTTCGCGGGCCGGCGGGCAGTATACAGATGATATTGGAAATGTATGCCGAAACAGATTCGTCAGTTGAAAAAGCTGAATACCTCAAGATGTTAAAGCTATCAAGCACAACGCTTATTGATACGCTTAACGAATTGATGAAAGTGCTGGAAATACGCAATAACAAGAATATGACTTACGATGCCTGCATTTTTGCCGATGTTGTTAAGAACGTAGAGACGATGTTGAAAGGACAAATAATTAAAAAAGAGGCGCTTATTAATACCAATTTTAATATCCCGGGCATGTCTTTCCCTAAAATGTACCTTGAGAGTATATTTTATAACATGGTGAGCAATGCATTAAAGTACAGTAAGCCGCTGGTGCCACCGGTAATTACCATAAACTCTGAATTTGTGGATGGTAAACTGCTATTGACTTTTAATGATAATGGATTAGGGATTGACCTTAAAAAGCATGGTGAAGAGATATTTAAATTAAACAGCGTATTTCATAACGGATACGATAGCAAAGGGGTAGGGCTTTTTATGACGAAAACGCAAATTGAAACTTTCGGAGGTAATATAAAGGTGGAGAGCGAGCCCAATGTTGGCACTACTTTTACCATTACGTTTTAATTTTCAGATTCTTATCTTTTTTTAATATTTGAAGTAAAGCGCGAATTACTGCTACGATCAATAAGATAGCTAAGTGAAGGCCTGTAAAGAAAATTAATATTAGTCCAGGCCCTAAACTTGCGCCGCCTGCATCCAGGTATTTAAAGATATAGGTCCACCCCAATAAGTTATATATGACGATAATTAAAATATTGATGATATAAAAACGTGATGTCTTTTTATTTTTTGACAAAAACGCGACAATTAAAATAATAACAATTGCACATAAAATAGGATAGGCCATGCGAACTTCAATTATACATTCAATAATAGGTATTAAGCTTGAAAAAAATAATCATTAAGGGCTAGTTTCTTTTAAACAAAAAAGGCATGATCGTTAAATCATGCCTTTCATTTATTAAGCCCTTCAGCTTTTTGTTTTGGTCTTTATTTAGTAACGGTAGTATTCAGGTTTAAACGGACCTTCTACAGTTACGCCGATATAATCAGCTTGATCCTGATCTAAAACTTCCAATTCAACACCAATTTTAGCAAGGTGTAAACGGGCAACTTTTTCATCAAGATGTTTTGGTAAGGTATAAACCTGGTTTTCGTATTTTTCGCGGTTTGTCCAAAGTTCAATTTGAGCCAATGTTTGGTTAGTGAATGAGTTACTCATTACAAAACTTGGGTGACCAGTTGCGCAACCTAAGTTTACCAAACGACCTTCGGCTAATACGATGATATCTTTACCGTTAACGGTGTATTTGTCAACCTGTGGTTTAATTTCAATTTTGGTATTGCCATAAGCACCGTTTAACCAGGCCATGTCAATTTCATTATCAAAGTGACCAATGTTACAAACAATAGCTTTGTCTTTTAATGCGCGGAAATGCTCTTCTCTAACAATATTTTTGTTACCGGTAGCCGTTACTACAATATCAGCCTCGGTAATAGCGGTTGAAAGTTTTTTAACTTCAAAGCCTTCCATAGCTGCTTGCAAAGCACAGATAGGGTCAATTTCAGTAACGATAACACGTACGCCTGAATTACGTAACGAGTCAGCTGATCCTTTACCTACGTCGCCATAACCGCAAACAACGGCCACTTTACCTGCCATCATTACGTCAGTAGCACGGCGGATAGCGTCAACCAGTGATTCACGGCAACCATATTTGTTATCAAATTTTGATTTGGTTACAGAGTCATTAACATTAATGGCCGGCATTGGTAATGTACCAGCTTTCATACGCTCATATAAACGGTGTACACCGGTAGTGGTTTCTTCTGATAAACCTTTGATGCCTTCAATAAGTTCAGGATATTTATCCAACACCATATTGGTTAAATCGCCGCCATCATCCAAAATCATGTTTAACGGTTTGCGATCTTCACCAAAGAATAAGGTTTGCTCAATACACCAGTCAAACTCTTCGGCATTCATGCCTTTCCAGGCATAAACAGAGGTTCCGGCAGCAGCTATAGCAGCGGCGGCATGATCCTGCGTTGAAAATATGTTGCATGATGACCAGGTAACTTCAGCACCCAGTTCAATCAATGTTTCAATTAACACAGCAGTTTGAATGGTCATGTGCAGACAGCCTGCAATACGGGCGCCTTTTAATATTTTTGAAGGGCCGTATTCTTTACGCAAAGCCATCAGGCCAGGCATTTCGGCTTCAGCCAATTCTATTTCCTTGCGGCCCCATTGAGCCAGTGAAAAATCTTTCACTTTGAATTTAACGTACGAAGTCTCTACTGATGACATAGTTTTCTGTTTTTTTTACAAATTTAATGTATAATAATATCAATTCGAAATTACTGGTGTAATTACGGAGCCTGATAGGGAATCGGATTTACAAATAGCTATTAAATGTAACCCTCAAATCCCCATAATATTACGTTAATACGTTCTTGTAGAATTTAGCCTGATATTAAACTTCAATAACCTTTTGAGCGGAGGCTTTGCTTATTTTATGAGATTCGGCTAGTTTGTTGTTTTGAGTCATAGAAAGGCTTCCGTTATAAACAGCGCCATTTTCAACTGCCAGTGTTTGGGTTCTTATTTCGCCGCTTACTTTGCCTGTGGCTTTAATTTCAAGCGAGTTTACGTTAAGGTTTCCGTTTACGGTACCATAAATAACCATCTCTTTGGTGATAACGTTTCCTAATATTGAGCCTTTTTCACCTATTATTAATCCTTCATCAACCATCACATCACCGGTAATCTGACCGTCAATACGGGCGAATGCAGGCGCTTTTAAGTTACCATCCAGAATACAACCTTCGCTAATAAGGGTAGATATAGTTTGCATATCCAGTGCAACATTATCTTTTTTTGAAAAAAAAGCCATGAATAAGTATTTTTAGTTATTTAGGGTAAGAAATTTTATTGGATTTACAGGTTTACCATTTAACCTTATTTCATAATGCAGGTGTGCGCCGGTTGAGTGTCCGGTTGAGCCTACTTCGCCTATTTTTTGGCCAACAGTAACTTCCTGGCCCACTTTTACAGTAATGCGGGATAAGTGGCCATATAACGTTTCGTAATTATTTGCATGTGCAATGCGTACGCAGTTACCATAACCGCCATACCAGCCAGCAAAAACAACTTTTCCGTTTGCGGTGCAATGAGCTTCATCGCCTTTGGCGCCTTTGAAGTCAATACCGGGATGAAATTCGGCATTGGCCGAATTGAAAGGATCGCTGCGGTACCCGAACATTGATGTTAATGAACTTATGCGGGGATAACCCATTGGAGTAAAGGCAACTGAATGTACCAGGCGGCTTAAATATTCGTCATATAACGAGTAGGCTTCTTCGTCAGTTAGATTAGCAGCTTCGGCATTGCCGTTGCCACCAACAGCCTTGGTCGAAAATCCTTTTAAACCACGTTTCTTTAAATAATCGTTAATTTTCTGAAGCTTGGCTTCAATGCTCTGGATATAGTTTTGTGCATCGCCGGTTTTCTTTGGTGCAACTGCCGGCGGCGGAATGGCTATTTTAAGCTTAGTGATCTGCGCCATCAACTTGTCTTTCTCCTGCTCCTGCTGCGCGTTTTGCGACCTGAGGTATACGACTGAACCCACCAGAACCACTATTACACCCACTACAATAGCGGCATAATGCTTCAAATGGCTAAGATGCTTTGACTTTATTTGTAACGTTTTTGGCTCCCTGCTTTTGTTTACAATAATTACTGTACTGATTTCAGATAGTTTTGACTTCATTTCAATTTTTAATGTAATTAGGATTTGCAAGATAACAATTTCACCAAAAAAAGCAATATTAATTTTAGTTTAACCTTATGTCAGGAAACCGTATCCGTTTTGCTTAATAGTGCAAACATTGCCTGCCAGTGCTTGTACGGAATAAGTCAGCAAAATGTTATTATTATTATTTATAAAATTTAACTCAACTTGAATCGTTATTTTTGTAAAAAAATTTAGAAGATAAACCATGTATCCAGAATATTTAGTAGCCCCGATGCGGGAAGATCTTACAAAGGTTGGCTTTGAAGAGTTAAAAGATGCAGATGCCGTTACTAAAGCTATTGAAAGCGAAGGTACCGTGTTTGTGATGGTAAATTCAGTATGCGGTTGCGCGGCAGCTAATGCACGCCCTGCTGCACGTTTAGCTACACAGGCAGAAAAGCATCCGGATAAATTTGTTACTGTTTTTGCAGGAATGGAAACAGAAGCGGTTAATAAAGCACGTGCTTACATGTTGCCTTACCCGCCATCATCACCTGCAATGGCTTTATTTAAAGATGGTAAATTAGTACATATTATTGAGCGCCATCAAATAGAAGGCCGCCCTGCACAAATGATTGCCGATAATCTGATCGGTGCGTTTGAACAGTATTGCTAAAAGATTTTTATACCTATAATAAACCCCGATGTTCAAATGCACACCGGGGTTTTATTTTTTAGTAGAAGCCTCACCCTAAATCCCTCCCCGGAGAGAGGGACTTTATTGAAAAGGTGTTTGATTATTTTAAAGTATTCTTGATGGCTACGCCGTTTAATGGTGAGCCCAACTGCAACTGCCAACTGCCAACTTACTCACTTCTCAGGCTTTTTATCGGGTTAATCAGGGCTGCCTTAATTGCCTGTAAGCTTACAGTTGCCAATGCAATCAATATAATTAATCCTCCAGCTAAAGCAAATACCCATAATTGTATAGGGGGATGATACGCAAAGTTGAGCAGCCATATATTCATAGCATACCAGGCTATAGGCGAGGCAATAATTAAAGCAATAACTACGAGCCATAAAAACTCTGACGATAGTAAAGCGAACAAAGAACCCACACTTGCACCCAATACCTTGCGGATGCCAATTTCTTTTACACGCTGCTCGGCAGTAAACATGGCCAGGCCCAGTAAACCGAGGCATGAAATAAAGATGGCCAAAAATGCAAAGGCATCTGATAGCTTGCTTACTACCTGCTCATTGTCGTAAAGTTTATTGTATTCCTCATCCGAAAAAGCATAACTGAACTGAAAATTGGGGTTCAGTTGTTTGCAAATGGTTTCCATGCTTGCTAATGCCGCTTTGGTTTTACCGGGTTGCGTTCTGAGCAGCAGGTAACCGCCATTGTCTTTTTCGCCATAGCGCAATATCAGCGGTTTAATTTGTTCATGCAGCGAATTGAAGTGGAAATCTTTAACTATGCCGATAATTACGCCTTTATTACCCCATTGGTCAAACGGTTTGCCGATAGGATCGGTATAGCCGATTCTTTTTAAGGCAGTTTCGTTAATGATATATCCTGCGGAATCTGTGGCGTTATCCTTTGAAAAATCCCTGCCGGCAACCATCTTTAATTTCATAGTACCGATATAGTCGTATCCAACAGATGTATTATTGAAAGACATCTTCAGGTTGGGGTCTTTACCTATCCAGTGAACACCAACAGTTGATGGCGTTATATTGGTTGGTGTACAATCGGTGCGGGTAATGGATTGTATGCCGGGCATTTTGAGTGCCTCGTTTTTTAACACCTCGTAATTGGTAATAAGGTTTCCTTCCAGAGGGATATAAACCATATTTTCCCTATCAAAACCAAGGTTGATGGACTGTACATAGTTTATTTGTTTGGATACAACTATGGTGCCGATGATTAATATGATAGAAAGCACAAACTGAAAAATAACCAGGCCCTTGCGGAAAATTACGGTGCCTGAATCGAGCTTTAAGGTGCCCTTGAGTACTTTAACCGGGTTGAATGATGACAGGAATAAAGCTGGGTAACTGCCGGAAACCAAACCGGTAATAAGCGTTATACCTATCAGTTTTACCCAGAACATTGATTGATTAAATGGAAGTTCAATTTGTTTTTGGGTGATTTGATTAAACAGCGGCAACAAAACAACCAGCAAAACCAGGGATACTACCACCGCAATGCCGGTAAGCAACAATGATTCGCCAATAAATTGCCAGGCCAACACACTTTTTACGGCACCAATGGCCTTGCGTACCCCAATTTCTTTAGCTCTTTTTACAGACCGGGCGGTAGTTAAATTCATGAAATTAATGCAGGCGATCAGTAAAATAAAGATGGCCACTATGCTGAATAACCTTACATATTCAATCCGCCCGCCATCAATTATACCGTTCTTAAAATTGCTGTGTAAATATTTCTGGTCAAAGCGCTGTAAGCTCAAATCCTGGGTGAAAATCCCCTTTTTCTCATACTTATTGTAGTTGGCTAAAAAACGGGTGATCTTCTTATCTACCAAAGTTGGGTTGGCGTCATCGCGCAGTTGCACATAGGTAAGCGGGCTGTTGTTATCCCATTCTAATGCCCATGGGTTTTCTTTCAGATAAGCTTGCCAGTTGATAAGGTAATCGAACTTTTCGGAAGAATTTGCCCCTACATTGTCGAAAACGGCGGTAACAATAAAATCTTTTATATTATCGTACCGGATAGTTTTACCCATGGCTGCCTGGGTAGATCCGAAGAAATCTTCGGCCATTTTTTTGGAGATGGCAATGCCTAAAATATTATTAAGCGCGCTTTGGGCATTACCCTGCAATAAGGGGTAGCTAAACATTTTAAAGAAATCAGAATCGGCAGCGGCGCCCTCTATTTTTAATATTTTGTCGCCTACTTTAAAGGTATGGCGTTCTTCGAAACCTGTAGTTGAATTGGTAGCATATTTTATTTCGGGGATAACTTTTTTTAATTCGCTTGCCAAAAGACCAGGCGTTTCATATTGCCCGGTAAATTTATGATCATAAAACTGGCGCTCATAAACCGAATAAAGATTTTTACCATTTTTATGAAATGCATCCATATCCAGCTCGCTTTGCACCCATAACAATATGAGCAAGCTACAGGCAAGGCCAACGGAAAGTCCTGCAACATTTATAAAAGTATGAGCCTTGTTTTTTACCAGGTTACGCCAGGCTACTTTCAAATAATTTTTTATCATAACAAAAAACTTAAAAGGAAAACTTCATCCTAAAACATATAAAATGCATGCCATTAATATAATGTGCTTATTATTAATTATTTAAATAAAAAATACATATAGCACAGTTGTTCGTATCCGAACAATATACGTGCGGTTTTGAACGGGCGGCGGCTTTCATCGTCAAAAATAAAACAGGCTTCGTGTAACAAACGTAATCTTTGATCAGTCATACGATTAAATAGAAGAAAACTTAATAATTTTAAGTTTTTAATAGCTGACCTTTTATTAGCCAATTTATATGATAAAGAACCTTTACTTTATTATCCTCCTGCTATTTTCATCGGCCGTATTTGCACAAAAAACCTATATCCAATGCGGAAAACTCATTGATGGTATTTCAAATTCAACCCAAACACAAGTTACCTTAATTGTTGAAGGGAAAACTATTGTTGGTATTGAAAAGGGATATTTATCCGGAGGTGCTACAGACAAAGTAGTTAACCTGCAGAACAAAACGGTAATGCCGGGGCTTATTGATTGCCATGTACACCTGGAAAGCCAGGGAACCAACCTGATTGAAACATTTACACTAACCGACGCTGATATTGCCTATCGCGCGGCGGTTTATGCTAAACGTACTTTATTGGCGGGTTTCACTACAGTTCGTGATTTGGGCGGCTCGGGTGTGAATATCAGTCTGCGTAAAGCCGTGCAGCAAGGTTTGGTTGATGGGCCGAGGATTATTACTGCGGGGCGGGCAATTTCTGCCAGCGGCGGCCATATGGATAATTCTGTTGGCTATCGCGATGATGCTTTTAACCATAAAATGGGGCCGGATGACGGCGTGGCCGATGGGAGGGACGAATTGATCAAAGCAGTAAGGCTGCAAATAAAAAGAGGATCGGATGTTATAAAAATAGCTTCAACAGGCGGTGTACTTGATTTGAGTGAGAACGGAACAGGTGCCGAATTTACTATTGACGAGATAAAGGCCGTTGTTGAAACCGCAAAAGACTATGGCTTACGGGTTGCCTGCCACGCCCACGGTGCCGAAGGTATCCGCAGGGCTATTTTGGGTGGGGTAACGTCCATTGAGCACGGCACTTTTATGAATGATGAGGACATGCAGCTGGCCATTAAATATGGGACATATTATGTGCCTACCATCATTGCCGGGAAATCTGTTGCCGATTCGGCAAAGGTACAGGGGTACTTCCCGCCGGTAATTGCACGCAAAGCGATAGAGGTTGGTACGCAGATACAGCAAACCTTTGCAAAAGCTTATAAGGCAGGTGTAAAAATTGCTTTTGGAACCGATGCCGGGGTTTATGACCACGGGAAAAATTACATGGAATTTCAATACATGGTTGAGGCCGGTATGCCGCCGATGGCAGCTATCAAGTCGGCAACTACCAGCGCTGCCGATCTGTTGGGGATAGCCGATAAAACCGGCAGTATCACCATTGGTAAATTTGCCGACATTGTTGCTGTGGATGGCAATCCGCTGGAAGATATAAAGACCATGAAAAACGTATCCTTCGTAATGAAAGAGGGAAAAATATACACTCAATAAAAAATATATATGACAAACATTAAAAAGCTATCGTCATTCATCTTTACGGGCCTTGTCGCAGGGTTAAGCATACCTGCCGCGCACGCACAGGCACCTGCAAAAACGGATGACCCATTGATGAAGATCTACCGGGAAACACCGCCGAAGATCAACGACCTGGTACATACCAAACTGGATGTACGGTTCGATTATAAAAAACGCTACATGTATGGAAAGGAATGGGTTACTTTGAAACCTCATTTTTACCCAACCGACACCTTAAGGCTGGATGCTAAAGGCATGGACCTTAAAAACATTTCGGTAGTAAAAGAGGGCAAATTAGTTCCCTTGAAATTTACTTATGATAGCCTCACCGTTGCCATTAAGCTGGATAAGGTTTATCATAATAACGAAAGCTATACCATTTATATTGACTATACCTCAAAGCCAAATGAGCTGCATGTAAAAGGTAGTGCTGCCATTAATGATGCCAAAGGCTTGTATTTTATTAATCCTGACAGCACCGAAAAAGGCAAGCCTGTGCAGATTTGGACACAAGGCGAAACTGAAAGTTCATCTGCTTGGTTCCCTACTATTGATAAGCCTGAACAAAAAACAACTGACGAGATCAGTATGACTGTTCCGGCAAAATATGTTACCCTGTCAAACGGGCGGTTAGCATCACAGAAAGTTAATGGCGACGGTACCCGTACCGATACCTGGAAAATGGAATTGCCGCATTCGCCTTACTTATTTATGATGGCGGTAGGTAATTTTAAAATTTATCATGATAAATGGCGCGATAAAGAGGTTAATTATTACCTGGAGCCGGCCTATGCACCTTATGCCAAACAAATTTTCGGAATGACACCTGAGCTGATTGAGTTTTACTCAAAAACTTTAGGTGTTGATTTCCCGTGGTATAAATATTCGCAAATTGTTGTGCGCGATTATGTGAGCGGCGCAATGGAAAATACCAGTGCTACCCTGCATGGTGAATACGTACAGGAAACTCCGCGCGAATTGCTGGATGCCAACTATGATGCGGGTAGGAGTACTATTGCTCACGAACTATTTCACCAATGGTTTGGTGATTTGGTAACCTGCGAAAGCTGGAGCAACCTTACGGTAAATGAATCATTTGCTGATTTTAGCGAGATGCTTTGGGCCGAGCACAAATATGGTAAAGATGAAGCCGATGCGCACAGCTTTCAGGCGCTTCAAAACTATTTGGGTACACCTGACGCCAACACCAAAAACCTGGTGCGTTTTCACTATGACGACAAAGAAGATGTTTTTGACGTAGTTACCTACCAAAAAGGCGGCCGTATTTTAAATATGCTGCGTAATTATTTAGGCGATGCGGCATTTTTTAAAGGATTGAACATCTACCTGAAAACAAACGCCTATAAAAATGGCGAAGCACAGCAATTACGCTTAGCTTTAGAAGAAGCCAGTGGACTTGACCTGAACTGGTACTTTAACCAATGGTACTACGGCGCCGGTAACCCGGTATTAAACATCAGCTATAAATGGGATGATGCTTCAAAAACTGAAAAAGTTTATCTGCAGCAAACGCAGGACGGCCAGATATTTAAATTGCCAATGGCTGTTGACATTTACACAGGTGGTAAAAAAGAACGCCATAAAGTTTGGATGAATGATAAAGCCGATACTTTAACCTTTGCAGTTGCTTCAAAACCTGATTTGGTGAATGTTGACGGCGACAAAGTATTGCTGGCCTCAAAAACCGACAAGAAAACACTCGACGAATATGCTTTCCAATATTTTAATGCTCCATTGTATCTTGATCGCTTAGAAGCTATTGATTCGGCAGCTAAAAAGCAATCGGACAAAGCTGGTCAGAAAATAATAATAGGCGCTTTAAAAGATAAATACTACGGTTTGCGCATAAAAGCCATAAGAGCGTTGGATATGAGTAATGATGACGTGCACAACGCCGCTTTGCCAATATTAACCTCACTGGCACAAACAGATGATAATACTTTAGTTCGTGCTGCTGCTATTACTGCGTTGGGTAAACTAAAAGCATCAGGCAACCTGCCTATCTTTAAGCAGGCCATCACCAGCCAATCGTATGCTATACAGGGTGCTGCTTTGGTGGCACTTAACGGGCTGGAGCCAACTCAGGCTTTAACGCTGGCAAAAGGCTTTGAAAGCGATAATAAAGGCGCACTTACCCAGGGTATTATTGCGGTTTATGCTACCAGCGGCGGCAGTGAGCAATGGGCATATGTATATGGCGCCTACAAAAAATCGCAGCCACAGGCGCAATTTAACATGATGAAAAACTTTGCAAACATGGTTGGTCATGTTGATAAGCCTGAGTATGCTCAACAAGGAATTGCTGCCATGAAAGATTTTGGAATTAAGTACAAACAGTTTGGCATTGCCCCAATAATTAGTGGATTATTAAATGATGTTAAAGCACAACGCACAAAACTTAACGATGCTGCATCGGCACAAGCCGCTGATGATGCAGTTAAGGCAATTGATGCCGCAAAATAGTATAAAGTAAAAGTGTCGTTACTATAATGACAAATGTTAAAAGGGGCACAATTTTGTGCCCCTTTTATTTTAATACTACTTCTTCGGTAGGCCGGTTTATTTTGCCTTGTTCGCGGGTTTCAATAACTGCGTTAAAAGATTGCTCATAGTGCGGGTGATTGGTTTTCATCAGTCTGTCCCAAAAGTTAAAATACAGGCCGTAGTTGCACTTTACCAAACGGTGGTGCATGTTATGATGGGTAGAAGTATTATGCCATTTAAATAATTTGTGACTGGCAAATCCTTTAGGAAACAGTTCATATCCTAAATGCCCTGTAACATTTAATAGCAAAGAGTAAAGCGAAAAAATAGTTATGGCCGATGCATGATGCGGAATGGTAAAGGCAATCAATGGGATGATACCCACTTCAACCAATGCCTCGATAGGGTGGAAGGCATAAGCCGCAAACGGTGTTGGATTGGTTGACAAATGATGTGTTTTGTGCGCCAATTTGAAGAGTGGTTTCCAATGCATCAGGCGGTGCGTCCAATAAAAGTAGGTATCGTGCAAAACAATCATCAGCCCTATGCTAAAAAAGTAGTAGAGTAGCCGTATTTGTTAATGGGCGAATAAACCTGTGTTAAACCATGTTTGCCGGCCCATATTACGCTTAGTATAACAGCGCCAAATATTAATATGGTGATAAACGAATATTTTATTTCGTGAATGATGTGTTTCTTTTCGGGATAACGTTGCTGAATTTTGGCATACCAGTATCGTTTATTGCGCCAAATATAAAAAAACAGGTAAAACGACCCGGTAAACAACAAATACCTGATGCTGATATTAAACAGCACAATCAATGAATCAAATGAATTGGCCAATGACGAAAGCATATGAGCTATAACGTTTAGCTTTAAAAATCCTTATTTAGCAGTTTCTCCAGTTCGGCAAAGCTGATATTCATTTTAACGCGCCCCTGTTTGGCATAAGATATTTCGCCGGTTTCTTCCGATACGATGATGGCCGTAGCATCATTAGTTTCGGTAACGCCAATACCGGCGCGATGCCTTAAACCAAATTGTGCAGGCAAGTCGGTTTTCTCGGTAAGCGGCAAAATACAACTGGCGGATTTTATTTTATTTTCGGCAATTACCACGGCGCCGTCATGCAGCGGACTGTTTTTTTGGAAGATACTTTCCAGCAGCCGTTTGGATATTTTGCCTTCAATTACTTCGCAGCTGTTTTGATAAAATTGTTCATCGTAATACTTGGCAAAAACAATTAGTGCTCCTGTGCGCGTTTGTTTCATGCTTTTGCAGGCATCAATAATGGGTTTAATACGGGCATAATTATCTTTCTCTGCTTCGGCTTTGCCAAAAAAATACTGCCACCAGGCCTTGTTTCGCTGTAAGGATGCATTTTTCCCAACCAATAACAAAAAGCGCCGTACCTCCTGCTGAAAAACAATGATGATAGCAATGATGCCCACATTTACAAATTGCTGTAGTATGCCGGTAAGCAATCGCATTTGTAATCCCCGAACCACATAGTATAAACAAAATACAATGGCAAGGCCTATAAAAATGTTGGCTGCAATAGTGCCTCTTATTAAATTGTATAACTGGTAAATCAATATGGCTACCAGTACTATATCAAGAATATCAAAAAAAGTGAATTTAAACAGGCTGAAAAATTGCATTTACTAAGGTAAGAAGATTGTGTGAGAGATAGGAGAACCCAAACAGGAGATTAGGTTATTTTAATTTTAGCGTGACAATGACCGTTAGCCCCACATGGCATGAAGCAAAGCCTTATTTAATTGTCTGATGAGCTTTTTTGGGGAAAAGTAAAGAAGCGACAACACTTATTACCAGTATGGCCAAAATAACCAACAGCGAGTTGGTGGTATCGAGACCAATCCTGTCGACGTAATTGGCGCCCAGCATTTTGAGGCCAATAAAAGTTAGTAAGGCTGCCAAACCAATTTTAAGGTAATGGAACTTATCAATAATATTAACCAGTAAAAAGAACATAGAGCGCAAACCCAGTATGGCAAATATGTTGGAAAAGAAAACGATATAAGGATCTTTGGTAACCGAAAATATAGCCGGGATAGAATCGACGGCAAAAACAAGATCGGTAACTTCAATAATCAGCAGCACTAAAAAAAGCGGGGTGATATATTTTTTATGATCTATACGAACAAAGAACTTGTCGCCTGCAAAGCGTGGGTGAACGGAAAAATATTTGGAAGCAAATTTTACTATTGTATGATTCTCGGGGTCAATTTCTTCTTCAGCATTGCGGTTTATATACATCATTACGCCGGTATAAACCAAAAACGCGCCAAACAGGTAAAGTATCCAGTGAAACTGGCTGATCAGCGTGGCGCCCAGGAAAATAAAACCGAAACGCATAATAATAGCGCCAATTATCCCCCAAAAAAGAACCTTATGGTAATGCTTGGGCTCCACAGCAAAGGCGGTAAATATCAGTACAATAACAAATATATTGTCGACAGACAGCGCATATTCAATCACGTAGCCGGTGATAAACTCTGTAGCCAGATTTTTTTGATACAGTTGTAAACTGCCGGTAAAATCAGCTGGGTTAAGTTTAAGGTTGTGGAAGTTTTCGGTGTTAATTTGTTGCAGTGCGGCAAAGCTGTTTACATTATGCAGCAGATAACCGTAATTGAACAGAAAGGCGTAAAAGCCAAGCGCAAAGGTGATCCAAACGAGGCTCATAATCCCGGCTTTTTTCATACTTACGGGTTTGACGGTACTGCCAAACAGACCCAGATCAAGCGCAAGCATAATCAGGATAAAAAGTATAAAGGCCGAAATGAAAATTAATTCACTGTGCATTAATTATTTATTGCGTTCGGTTGTAAAGCGCACCAGTTGTTCCAGTCCCAGCCGGGCCTCACCTTCGGGAAATGTGTTGAGTATTTCAAAGGCTTCATCCTGGTATTTTTTCATTTGGGTTTCAGCGTATTCAAGACCGCCGCTTTCTTTCACAAATCGAATAATACGGGCTATTTTTTCAGGATCATCATTATGGTTTTTAACCAGGTTGATCATTTCCTTTTTAAGCTTGGATGAGCTGTTGTTAAGCGAGTAGATTAAAGGCAGGGTAACTTTCTTTTCCTTGATATCAATACCCAGTGGTTTACCAACGTCATCGGTGCCAAAATCAAACATATCATCCTTAATCTGGAAGGCGATGCCTATTTTTTCACCAAAAAGGCGCATTTTTTCGATGGTAGCGTCATCAGCACCTGCCGAAGCAGCGCCGCACTCGCAGCAGGAAGCAATTAAGGAGGCTGTTTTCTGCCTGATCACCTCGTAGTAAATAGGCTCCTCGATATCCATTTTGCGTACTTTTTCTACTTGCAGCAATTCGCCCTCAATCATTTGGCGCATGGCCTCGGATACAATCCTCAGGAACTTAAAGTCGTCGTTTTTGATAGACAGCAGCAAGCCTTTCGACAGCAGGAAATCGCCCACCAAAACAGCTATTTTATTTTTCCAGAGCGCATTGATTGAAAAGAAACTGCGGCGCTGATAAGAGTTATCTACCACATCATCATGTATCAGCGTAGCCGTATGCAAAAGCTCAACCAGCGCGGCGCCACGGTGGGTAGATTCATTTATACCGCCGCAAATGCTGGCCGAAAAAAAAACGAACATGGGCCGTATTTGCTTGCCCTTGCGCTTAACAATATAATGAGTAATACGATCAAGCAGTGGCACTGAGCTTTGCATGGAAGACTTGAACTTTCCTTCAAAAACGTCAATATCAGCAGCGATGGGTTTCTTAATCTCGTTGATGCTCAGCATTGAAACAAAACATGCTTTTAATGTATAAGGCCGCGTTAGCAGCATTCAACAGCAAACATAAGTTAAAATTATTTATCTGCATTAATGCCCCGCGAATTTATGTTGATGAAATGACGCGCCGCATTTGTTAATAGAAGAGCTAAACGGGCGATATTTTTAATTTGATTAAACCAATTGTTTAGTTTTCACTCTATTATTATAACAACACTAAATAAGAAAAAAATGAAAATCAAGATATTTGGAGGTTTATTAATAGCCATATTGGCCGCTACCTCAATAGCCCAGGCACAAACCCGCACCCCGGTTATTAACCACAGGGAGTACAATCAAAATCGCCGGATTAACCAGGGCGTGCGCAGCGGGGAGTTGATCCGTAACGAAACCCGCCATCTGCGTAATGATGAGCGACGGATAAGGGATCAGAAATGGGCAGACAAGGCCAGCGGGCATGTTACTTATGCCGAACGCAGACAGTTGCGTCACGAAGAGAATTACACCAGTCGTGCTATTTATCGCGATAAGCATAACGACAGGGTAAGATAATGGTTGTATAGTATAGTTTTCAAGTTTTCAAGCAGCGCTCCGGTTATTTAACCGGGGCGCTTTTTTATTGCGGGCGAAAGCAATATTATTTTACCTTTGCAATCCGAAAATAAAACAGGAGAGGTGTCTGAGTGGTCGAAAGAGCACGCCTGGAAAGTGTGTATACTCCAAAAGGGTATCGAGGGTTCGAATCCCTCCCTCTCCGCAAAGTATATTTTAAAAAGTATCAAAAGCGCTATAAATAATTAATTTATAGCGCTTTTTGTTTGATGTAAAAGTACAATAAGACCAAATAATCGCATAGTTCTGTTGATCTTCGTGTGACCTATTAGGATCAAAAGCCAAGAGGTCACCAGAAAGCTTATAAGTTGCTGTATGTCAGCTTATCAAATAACTAAACATCTTGATTGCAGCTTGATGAAAAACTAATTTTATTCATTTTAAAAGCGACCCGCGATGAACAAATACCCAAGAGCATTCATTTTGGCATATTTAAATTAGTTGGCAAACTAATATAATTCTTAGGTTCGATTCCCTTTAATAGTAAGTCTGGAGGCTTTTTTGTTTGCAAGCAGAATACTTGCGATATTATGGGTCAAAGTTTGTGTACTTCGACCCATAATGTGCAATGCTGGGATGGACACTTTTAAAAATTCAAATTATTACCAAAATTTAACGTGAAGCGTGGTAAGCAGTAACGGGGTTACAACAATAAGCGTCAATGTTGAAGGTTCTACCTTAAACATTGTTCTGTCCAGCGTAAATGCTTTCGGGCTTATTTTTGGCCCGGCCAGACTTACCAGCACCATGACAATCATCGTAAACAAAAACGATAGGCCATGCAGATAATGAACGGAATTTCGTACACGCCATCTTTATTTAAAAATGCTGTGTAAAGAAAAGTTTCGTGCCCAAACAATCGTGGAGCATAATTATTAAATAATACAGATATTAAAGATCCGGTTAAAATGCCGGTTATTGCTGCCGCCCCGGACTACTTATAAGCTACTTCATTCCAAAGCAATTCATTGCGGAACTGATCAAGTTTTGTGTCTTTCCCAATCCTTAAAAACTCTATCCCGGCTATGTCAGCAAAATCCTGTAGATGAGCGGCAGTTAGGTTCTGGCTGTATGCAGTATGATGTGCACCACCGGCGTATATCCATGCTGCACATCCGGTTTTCATATCAGGTAAAGGTTTCCAAAGTACACGTGCAACAGGTAGTTTAGGCAAATCATGTTGTGGTTCAACCGCTTCAACCTCGTTAATCAATAACCTGAAACGATTGCCCATGTCAATGATAGAGGCATTAAGGGCATTGCCGCCCGATACGTTGAATACCAAACGTGCAGGATCGGCTTTGCCACCTATCCCCAATGGGTGAACTTCGAGTTTTGGTTTGCCATTTGCTAATGAAGCATCAATTTCGAGCATGTGCGAGCCTAAAACCAACATATTATCTTTGTCGAAATGATAGGTGTAATCTTCCATAAAAGCATTGCCACCCTTAAGACCACTGCCCATTACTTTAAAAGCGCGCACCAGAGCGGCCGTTTTCCAGTCGCCCTCGCCGGCAAAGCCATAACCATCGGCCATCAGGCGTTGAGCCGCAATACCGGGCAGTTGTATCATACCATACAAATCTTCAAAAGTATCTGTAAAGCCTTTGAAGCCGCCCTTTTGTAAAAAGTTGCGCAGGCCCAGTTCAATTTTAGCAGCTTCGTATACTGATGAGTGTCTTTCGCCGCCTTTAAGTAAAGCTGCTTCCATGGTGTAAGTAGCCTCATATTCGGCTATCAGTGTATCAATGGCTTCGGCGCTTACTTTATCAATTTCAGCAACCAGGTCGCCAATGCCATAGGTATTAACCGAGTATCCAAATTTTAGCTCAGCTTCAACCTTGTCACCTTCGGTAACGGCTACGTAACGCATATTATCGCCAAAACGGGCAAATTTAGCACCTTGCCAGTCATGCCATCCGGCTGCGGCGCGGGTCCAGGTATTAATATCTTCCAACACCTCATTATCCTGCCAGTGGCCAACTACTACCTTACGTTTTTTGCGCATGCGCGAAACCATAAAGCCGAATTCACGGTCGCCATGTGCGCTTTGATTAAGATTCATGAAGTCCATATCTATCGAACTCCACGGGATATCGCGGTTAAATTGCGTGTGCAGGTGTAACATCGGTTTTTGCAGAATATTTAGACCGCGAATCCACATCTTAGCAGGCGAAAAGGTATGCATCCAGGTAACTACACCAATGCAATTTGATGTAGTGTTGGCTTCCTGTATGGTGCTGTAAATTTCTTCGGGAGTTTTAACAACGGGTTTGTAAACTATACGTACCGGTATTTGCGGTGCGTTATCCAGCCCTTTTGCAATTTGCTGCGAGTGTTCGGCAACTAATTTTAAGGTTTCTTCGCCGTACAGATGCTGGCTGCCGGTGATAAACCATACTTCATATTTTTTTAAATCGATCATTATATATTAAATGTGTTTGTAAGTAGCTGAGTTAAAAAATTACTAATGAACAAGTGAACTAATAAACCAAATTATTGTCCATAATAAGAATCCGGCCCATGTTTGCGGTCGTAATGTTTTTTGATGAGCGAATCTTTAAGCCTTGCTGCGCTTGGGTTTATCTGTTCAGTAAGGAGCGCCATTTGGGCTACTGATTCCAGCACAGCACTATTGTAAACTGCTTTTGCTGCTGTTTTTCCCCATGTAAACGGGGCATGGTTGCCTACCAGTATCATTTCTATATCGGTATAGCTTAGCCCTTTTTCGTTTAGGCAGTTAATAATCTGGTAACCGGTTTCGTATTCGTAGTTACCTTTTATCATTTCATCGCTCATTGGCGCGGCACACGGAATATCTACAGTAAGGTGATCGGCATGTGTGGTGCCATAAATAGGAATATCCCTTTGTGATTGCGCCCATGCTGTTGCATAGGTTGAATGGGTATGAACAACGCCATTGATATTGCTCCAGTTTTTATAGAGCACTGCATGTGTTTTGGTGTCTGACGATGGTCTTAAACTGCCTTCGATAACATTGCCGTCAAAATCTATCACCACCATATCTTCGGGACTGAGTTCGTGGTATGGCACGCCACTTGGTTTTATGGCAAATGCATTTAAACTTCTGTCGGCCGCACTTACATTGCCAAAGGTAAACAGCACCAAACCCAATTTGGGGAGCTGCATATTTGCCTCAAAGGCCTCTTGTTTAATGTGTTGATATTGGCTCATTATTTAAGAGATTAGTTTATTGTAACTGTAGTGATTGTGGGTTAAGTTGTAATTCAACAAAATTGCCAAGACTTTTATATTGGCCGAAACGTTTGGTATAAATTTCGCTAAGCTGTTTATTAGGTTGATATTCAATATCAAAGCCCTTGCCCATAGCCACCATGGCATCTTCAACCGTTGGATAAATGTCTGCAACAACGGCTGCAAACATGGCCGCGCCTAAGGCACAGGTATGTTCAAACTGATGGATTCGGATAGGCATTCCCAATACATCGGCCATCATTTGCATAATAAATGGCGATTTTTTGGCTACGCCGCCAATACCAATAATTCCTTTAACCGGAATTCCCTCGGTAATAAAGCGATCCACAATACTTTTTGCACCAAAGCAAGTGGCTTCTGCCAGCGAGCGGAATATTTTAGGGGCGTCGCTGCCAAGGCTTAAGCCAGTAATTGCCCCTTTCAGGGTCTGATCGGCATCTGGTGTCCGGCGGCCGTTGAGCCAGTCAACAGCCAGTTCGCTTTCTTCATCAAAAGGCAACAGTTGTGCCTGTCGGCTTAATTCGGGGATAATGCGGTCGCGTATTTCGTTTTTTAGTGCTTGTGCCGTTTGAGCGTCAATGAGCGACGAATTTGCAAGCAGGTTATCTAAAGGCCACGAAATCATGTTTTTAAACCAGGCGTAAGTATCGCCAAATGCCGATTGTCCCGCCTCAAGTCCCGTCATGCCAGGGATAACAGAGCCGTTTACCTGTCCACAAATTCCTTTTACCAGTTTCCCCTGCATTTCTGCAGTAGGGGCAACCAATATATCGCAGGTCGATGTTCCCATTACCTTGCTCAGGTGATAAGGCTCAATCTGACCGCCCACAGCACCCATATGTGCGTCAAACGCGCCAATGCCGACAGCCACCTCTTCGGTAAGACCCAAGCGTTCGGCCCATTGTTTACTTAAATATCCGGCTTTTTTATCGGAGGTATAGGTTTCTGTAAATAACCTCGAAGTAAAGCCCTTTAATACAGGATCAAGCGACGAAAAAAACTCATCAGGCGGCAAACCACCAAATTCTTCGGCCCACAATGCTTTATGACCCGCAGAGCACCGGCCTCTTATTATTTGTTTTGCATCATCACCTCCTGTAAGTAAAAACGGAATCCAATCGCAATGTTCAACCCATGTGTAACAAGTATTGCGGACTTGTTCATCGGCTCTTAAAATGTGCAATAGCTTGGCCCAAAACCATTCTGACGAATAAATTCCACCCACATATTTAAGATAATTGATCTGAAATTTTGCAGCATGTTCATTAATCTGTGCTGCTTCGTTAACGGCAGTGTGGTCTTTCCACAATACAAACATAGCGTTTGGATTATTTTCAAAGTCGGGCCTTAGGGCCAGCGGCTTTCCGGATGCATCAACAGCAACAGGCGATGAGCCGGTTGTATCAACTGATAAGCCTTTTACTGCTTTGGCTATATCGCTGCCACCGGCTTTCTTAAGACAATCTTTAATGGTGAATTCTAATCCTTCTATATAATCGAGCGGATGTTGCCTGAATTGGTTTTCGGCGGCGTTGCAATATAAACCATCGCGCCACCGTGGATAATTAAACACGGATGATGCTATTTCCTGGCCATTTAATGCATTGATGAGTACAGAGCGAACGGAGTCGGACCCATAATCCACCCCAATCACAAATTGATCATTATTCATACTAGGTTTTATAATTATTGTTTAAATAACATTTATTTTTTTACAAAATGAAATTTATTTAAAAACATTAAAAAAATCAGAATACCCGATTTGAGTATTTTTATAGATGGAGACTGTCAGGATTAGGGATAAAATTCATAAAAGCCTGAAATTTAGCATAGTAATTTTGCATGTTAAGTTGATAATAATATGCGCCACGTTTTGAGCTGGCTTTATCTTTATCGGCTAATTTTATTAACAGGCCGGTTGCTAAAACCCTTTTGCTGAAATTTCTTTTGTCAATTGTGGTGTTAAAAACGCTTTCGTAAAGCGTTTGCAGTTGCGGAATAGTAAACCTGGTTGGTAAAAGTTCAAATAAAATGGGATGCATGGCTGCCTTGTAGCGGATGCGTTTTTTTGCTGCTTCAACCATGTCCTGATGGTCAAAAACCAATTTTGGAACACGTTTTAACGGGAACCATTCGGCATGATAATCATTACTTAACTGTGTTTCATACTTATGAATATCAATAAGAGCGAAGTAGGCCACTGATGCTGTCCGCTCAATGGGATCGCGGGTAGTGCTTCCAAATGTATGTAATTGCTCCAGGTAGACTCCCTCTAAGCCAGTTAATTGCTTTAATATGCGGTTTGCTGCCTGGTCTATGCTTTCGTTCGACTGAACGAAGCCTCCCATTAAACTCCAGTTACCTTTTTCGGGATTAAATGCCCTTTTTATTAAAAGGATCTTTAAAGTCTCGCCGTCAAATCCAAAAATAATGCAGTCAACGGCTAATAACAGACGGGTTTGTTTGGAATACTTATGCATTTTTAAAATAAAATGGCTTTTAAATTGGATGTCGCAAATGTAGTGTAATGTATTGTAAAATATATGAAAGCAAAATACACATTTTATTTAACAAAAAATGTATTCAAGCTTCATATAGGCATATTAATAGTGTGTAAAATACACTTTAAATGTTAAAATATTTTTTAGTGTTTATTTTACAATTAAAGAAAGTGATATTTTACTTCGAACTTTATAAAGGGGTTATAAACCGCCCTAAAGCAATAAACCGAATGCAAATTTTGATGAAGAAAACTAAAGAATCCCTTTTTTGTGGTTTTTGATCCCTAATGGGTTTTTAAATGTTTATGCAGGTGGGTTAATATCCATCAAATGCTGAACAAGTAGAACCACCCCCAAAAACTATTATAAACCAATTGTTAAAACCAAATTATATGAAGACACGTAGACTCAAATTGTCAGTTATTAGCTTTATGCTATTTATGCTGATACAGCTTTTGTGTTACCAGCTTACAAGTGCACAATCTTTAATTTCGGGTAGAGTTAAGGATGATCCCCGATTGCCGCTACCAGGAGTTAGCGTTAAGGTTAAAGGCAAAAGCATTTCAACTTTAACCGATGTAAACGGCGCATTTAAAGTTAGCGCAACCCCAACCGATATCCTTCAATTCATCCTGATGTAATACGATCGTGGATTTTTTCATCGAGCTTTCATTTAAAATTTACTTACTGTAAAAATACAAATAAGTTAAAGGACGTTTAAATTGCTCATAAATATGCTTCGTGGCGTAGTAAAATTCGTAAAAAAACATTGTCGCCCGCTTTGCCCGCCGAAGCGGGCTGCGGTGGATGAAATCCGCCGGTAGACTACGAAGGAGGGCTTGATAGCAGTGCGATTTGCAAATTTAAGAAGTCCTGTAAATGAAATATTTGCAGGACTTCTTTTGTATTAACGAGATGACTATCAATCCGATTTAAAAAAACAATGAGAACTTAAGTTTTGCAAAAAATGGTACCCCGGGCGTATAGCTCACCTGATCTACAGGTTTTGTTTCGCCTTTTAACGCTGATGTATATTCAAACTGCGATTCGTCCCATTGCCGGTTAAACAGGTTTTCAATAGAAAGGCCAACTTCATATTTCTTTTGGGTATAATTGATACTAAAGTCGGTAATGAAATAACCGCGGGCCGTTAGGGTATACTCTTCATTTGCAGCTCTGTCGTGCAAGTACCGGTAGCTGATACCGCCGTTTATGCCGTTCTTCAACCTGAAATCTAAGCCTGCAGTGCTTGTAAAAGTTGGGGCCAGGGGCACATAATTGTGTCCTTTCAAACTGTCGATATACCTCGGCCTGGCAATGTTCGCATTCATGTTGGCAAACAACCAATCGGTAAACTGGTAACGGGCAGAAAAATCGACACCCAACCTCACTGTTCTGCCACTTGGGGTAACCGGCCCCGCAGGCTGGTCTATCAAATCCTGACCAAATGTAAATTCCTGCTGCAGGAATAAATACCAGGCAGCCATATTAATAAAAAGCGACGGTACAGGTTTCCAGTTTATACCCAGGTCTGATCCGTAAGCAGCAGGCAATACATCAAATCCCTTATTGGCTATTACCACACGTGCATCGTTGGAATGGAATCCTTTGCCCGCTTTAAAATACAATTGGATATCGCTGTTAAAAGTATATTCAGCAAATATTTTAGGGCTTATGATTGCTTTTTCAGCACTTGGGTTTACGCCATTAAAAATAGCAGAAGCATAGGGATCGGAAGTTGGGGCAAGGTTCACATAATTAAAATAGAAATAATCTATCCTTCCCCCGGCGCTAAACAACCATTTCCCTGTACTCATTGTCTCCTCAAAATAGGTGTTGGTATTTAATTCTTTGGTGCGCCCATATTGCAGGTACTCCAAAAACTGGCCGTTCTCTGTATGATCCAGTTCACTTGGGTATATATGGTCGTAGCGCAAACCAGCTCCTATTGTTGTGGTAAAAGTTTTATTGTTTACGAAAACAGTTTTTGAAATTTTACCGTTGTAGCCGCCCAGGTCCCTGGATTCCAACTGGCGAAATTCATCACCTGTGGCAGGGAAATAGTAATAAAATGTAAAATTGCTTATCAGGTTGAAATAATAATGTGAGTACCATAGCTGGTTTTCCATTGTCCAGCCATTGTTTAGGTTGGTGGTCAGTTTCAGGCTTACGTTGGTCCTGTCGGTATGGCCGCCTTGGGCCGAATCAATTGCTCCAAAACGGTTAGCGATATAACCTTCTGAAACTGCCCTGTCGGGAATTTCGCCGGCAGCCCGCCAATCAGATTTTAGCGTGGATATCTCCCCGGTAAATTTACTGTTTGCGCCCACATTGGTATTAAATTTACCGAATATGTTATACCGTGTAAAGTGTTCGGGTATTGAAAAAGGGCCACCGTTAGAGTACAGCCGTTCGGCTGCGATATAGGCGCTTTGTCCTTTGTTCTTTGCCGAATCGCTTAACAAATCGACCATGGCCAGCAGGCGGAAGGTGTTAAACTGTCCCACTTCCATTTTTATCACGTCCTTGTCTAAAACTGGTTTAGTGTAATAAGCCACGTAGCCTGCCGTTGTAAAATCGCCCCTGTTGGTATAATAGGGCCCCTTGCCAAAGTCATAACTTGCCACAGTTTCCGGAATCAGGAAATGCAGATCGGCGTATCCTTGTCCGTGTGCATGCGAAACCATATTTACCGGCATACCATCAACAGAAACATTAACATCGGTACCATGATCGGCATCAAAACCACGCAGAAATATCTGTTCGGCCTTGCCACCGCCCTGATGCTGGGCAATAAACAGGCCGGGCACTAAACGCAACAGATCCTGTGCCGACCTAACGGGCTGTACACCCAGGTCGAAGCTGGAAAGGATCTTATTGGTGTTAAGCGACGACGGATCATTAGTGATAACCACTTCTTTTAATGTAATGCCGCCTTTTTTTAGCTTTATTACGGTATCCGTTTTATATGCGGCTCTTACCGTTTTGGATTCGTAGCCAACAAATGATATGAAAATGCTGTCTCCTTTAACATTGCGCAGCACAAAGTCTCCGTTTTTGTGGGTAACTGTAGTATTGCCGGTATGCATATCCCTAACAACCGCCAGTTCAATGGGCTCCCGCGTTGCACTATCGATAATTTTTCCAGCTATCTTTTGTTGCGCGAATAGTGTATTAACCAAAAGCATGGCCGCAACAAAGGATAATCCGCTTTTTATAGTGGTTCTGTTTTTTTTATAAAGTATATTATTTTTCATTACCTGAAATTTAAAGTGAAAGCAAATAAGCATCGTTCCGTAGCTACTTAGCCGGTTAATCCATGTACTGGAAAATGAATATCAGATGCTATTTTAGCGAATGGCGCTTTTGGATAAATGAGGCAAAGAAAGACATAATAACACAAGAACCACTTTGTGTGTACGATTAAAACTTACCATAAAAACCGCATTATAATCCCAGGCTTTGCCAATAAAAATCCTGAAAATTAAAGGCTCACACCTTTGGCGGTTGGTAAAAAGTATCGGGATAAGAAACCGGGAAATTGCACTTGTAGGTAGCATAGGGCCGGTTTATGGAATAGTATGTTGAGAAGTTGTAAATAGTTATAGTGAGGATATGCGTGTATTCTTCTGAACCGGATTTGGGCGATTTATCCTTATCGGCCTGCTTTGCGGCTTTATCAAGTTCACTATGCACGTGGGCATTTCCGTAAATGCCGTGTACCACAATAAGGTGATATTCTTCCCAAAACGTATGTGCTATTTTATCAGCAATAATGGGCATTACCGGATTAAAAACAAATAGAACATAAAAGAACAGGGTTAGCCTCACCATGCCGCTCATCAGCCTTTTATTCTGCGGTTCCCGGATGGCGGGCGCTGAATTTGATGACTGTTGGATCAGGTCATCAATAAAAAGATATGTGTATAAATTTTTAAACAAGGCTATAAATATGATTGGTGGTTTTGGGCATATACGACGCTGATGACAAAGCAGATGTGCACAAATTAAATAATATTATGGCAATTATTATACGGGCGTTTTTTATACCCCTCTAAGTAATTCCACACAAATGTCTATGCCTCAGCGGAATACTCCCACAGGCTCTATTTTAAAATTTCAAAACCGCCGTCTTCCGGCTTGCGTAACTCCATCAAAACATTGAAACCAAATATTTAAAACTTACCAAATGAAAAAGACAAAATTTATTATTGCAACCGTTGCCATGGCACTTATGCTTGGCGCTGGTATCATTTGGGCGTCAGACCACGCCGACGCTCCAAATGTGAAAGGTAAAAGCACCGACATTACAGACTTGTATGTATTTCAGGGTGCAAATACCGACGACCTCGTTTTCGTTGGCAATGTGCAGGGTTTAATGAGCCCGGCCACAACAAAGACCGCATCATTTGATGAAAACACCGAGATTGAATTTAAAATTGACAACAATGCCGACAATGTGGAGGATCTTGTTATTCAGTGTGTTTATAAAAATGGTATGATGTATATCTATGGTCCTGTTAAACCTGCAACAACCGGTACAACAGCAACTATAGTTGGTAACGCTTCAGTTGTGGTACCTGTTACACCGTATGGCGCAAGTGCCCCTATTGTTGCTACTTCATCTAATGGTATTATGGCATTTGCAGGCCCAAGGGATGATCCGTTCTTTTTTGACCTGAACCAATTCCATGCTATTACAGGCGGTACCGCAACAGGCTTTAACAACCCCGGAACAGACTCATTTGCCGGAACCAATGTACTGAGTGTTGTAGTAGAAGTACCTAAAAAATTATTGAACAGCACAGGCAAACTGGGCGTTTGGTTAAGAACAGCTCAAAATCACTAAACCATCAAAAAAATTAAGACCATGAAAAAGATAGCATATACTATATTAGGGCTTTGTGCCTTTACATTAATACTAAGTGCCTGTAAAAAGGATAATAATAAGCCAACTACTCCCACTGATCCTAACACAGGTGAAGTATTCGCGGTGCTGGGTGACCAGGTGGGCCGCCCCGGCATTGCTACCGTATTTGTTGGTGCTGCTGATAAGGATAATTTTAACGGTACAATACCATCAGTAATGAGCCCTTTGTATCAGGCTAAATTCCAGACCCAGCTACAGGCATATAATGGCGGTAACTATACCACCAACCTTTTGGGTTTAACAGCTGCACAGTTCACCGGTGTGTTAGCTACTGATGTACTGAACGTTTCTACAACAGGTACCACTACCTATTACGACGGAACAAACGTACTTACCGGCAGAAAATTGGATGATGACGTAATTGATGTGAGTTTGATACTGATATTTGGCGGCCCCAGTGGTACCGCTAACCCACAGTTAACATCAGACCATGTTGATCATAACGACAAAGCATTTTTAACAAGTTTCCCATATGAGGCATCTCCCTGGTAATATTGTTTAGTTTAATAGTTGTTTGGAGCAAAGGCCGGGATAATTTCCGGCTTTTGTTTTATAAAAAAATGCATCACATAATCATTTATCTTTATTGACCCGATACTTTATGGAACCCAATAATAATAGCTCATTGATTTATTACAGCCGTATAGCCGGCATTTCATTACTGCTGTTGCTATGCAGCCAAAATCTTTGGGCGCATGTGGTAGTTGGTGAGCTGGAGAGGATGTCAAAGAGCCACGCCGCGCTGGTTTACCTGGGCCTGGGTTATCAGCATATCCTACCGCTGGGCTTTGATCACATACTGTTTATACTGAGCCTGTTTTTATTGAGCCCAAAACTAAAACCACTATTATGGCAGGCTACAGCATTTACAGTTGCACATTCTATTACATTAGGATTGGCTATGTATCACGTGATTACGCCTCCGGCAAAGATCGTTGAACCAGTTATTGCGCTTTCTATCCTGTATGTGGCTTTGGAGAATATCTTTTCGCCTAAACTGAAAAGATCACGCATAGGCGTAGTGTTTTTATTCGGGTTGGTACATGGTATGGGCTTTGCAGGTGCCTTAGGACATTTAGGGTTGCCGAAGGATGCTTATCTCACCTGCCTGGTGATGTTTAATGCCGGGGTAGAATTAGGACAATTAACGGTCATTCTTACTGCCTATTTTTTATTAGCCAAATGGTTTGGAAATAAACCCTACTATAGGAAATACATTGTGATACCGTTATCAGTAATGATTGCCATTATAGCGGGGTTCTGGACCGTGCAAAGGTTATTCTTCTAATTCAGCTTGCAGGTTCTTTGCCATATCCGGACTAAGATCATATTTATTTTTATCGGCAGCTTTGAAGAATGCGTTCGCATTGTATCCTTTACCCAGGCCCTTCATCATTATGCCCATGTAATACAATTCCAGTCCTTCTAATGGCTGGCCCGAAACATGCTGCTGAAATACTTTATAGGCTTCGTCCTTTTTGTTGTTCTCAAAAAGCGTATAAGCGTACCATGCATAAGTTTGGGGGTTGGCGCGGTTATTTAATTCATTTTTGGCAAGTTCCCCTGCTTTAGCAGGCTGCCCTAAAATGCCGGTATAAATTTCAATCACATATTTATTGTACATATGGCCGTATATGGTATCCGTTGATTTGGCAACAAACTCTTCGGCGTACTTTTTCTCCATTACTTTATCGCCCCTGCCCTGTGCCATCTGGTAAAGCTTGAATAAAGGATCGGGTAATTTATTTTTTGACTGAACGAATTTAAATAGCTTCTCGGCAAGTGTGTCGTTTTTATCGTGTACCAGGGCTATCCAGCCCAAACCTAAAATACTGTGAAAATCAATACTATTGAGGCGGATACATTCCTTATAAATGTCGGCCGCTTTTTGCAGGTCACCGGCATGGATATACAGATCGCCGTCATTGGATAAGGCAATGCCTTTAAGCACGGGCGAGGTATTCATCAGGTTGGCAGCCTTTTGCATGCCGCTTATAGCGCTATCCAAATTACTGTTGAAATGATCAAATTTTGAACGCCTGAAGTAATAACTGTAATCTTTATCCGGCTTCATTTTGTTGAGATAGATTTGTGCTATGCTATATCTTCCCAGTTCAAAATTTACATCAAATGAAAGCGTATTATCGGTAAAACCGTCAATACCTATCTTTTTTGCTTCCTGCAGCAAGGTATCAGCCTGTATAAAATGATGCTGTAACATGGCCGATGATGTTAAAGAAATGTAAGGCCCCGGCAGGGAATTGTTGTATAATTTATTGATTTTCCTGTAAATGGCCTCTGCCTCTTTTACATTCTGAATATCGCCGAATTCATGAAACCTGGTGATCAATGACGATGCGTATTTACTTTCACTAACATAGCCGGGCAAAGCGGGATTGATCCTCTTTTTCCAGAACTGCATATCGGCTGCATTATCTTTCACCTGCTGGGGTACGGTATAATGATCCATCAAACTATCAGCATAAGTTTGAGCTACAATTTGGGAGGGCCTGTTACAGGAAGTAAAAATGGATACTGTAAGAAGTGCACAAAGGAAATATTTCATGGTGATTTTTGATATGAACTACGTAATTATATCCCCGGCGGTTTAATAAGTTAAAGATTCGTTTGCGTTACTATAAAGCTAAATGGTGAGCTAATGCCAAATTCTCATTTTGCCTACAAAAATCCTCAATTAGCCTACAAGCAGTCAATGGCATCTGCTGACCTTTGTTGTGTGTTAAAATTTAAAACATATAATTATGGTACATCAAAATGATAATTCAGGTGTTGACACAGCTTCAACTCCTGCTACTAATAAAGTTTGGTTTATTACTGGTGCTTCCCGGGGTTTTGGGCGCGTTTGGGCCGATGCCGCACTTAAGCGTGGCGATAAAGTTGCTGCTACAGCACGCTCGTTGGCAAGCATAGCCTGGCTCAAAGAAAAATACGGCGCAAACGTGCTGACCCTGGAGCTCGATGTAACCAATACCGATCAGGTAAAAGCGGTCGTGGCGCAAGCTCACGCTCACTTCGGAAGACTGGATATAGTTCTCAATAATGCTGGCTATTCATTGGTTGGCACGATTGAGGAAGCCAGTGCAGACGATGTTAGGGCGCTTTATGAGACGAATATCTTCGGTACGCTTGCTGTTATTCAAGCGGCGTTGCCATTGTTGCGGGAGCAGGGCGAAGGCCACATCCTGGGGACATCGAGTGGCCTCGGGCATGTTACTATGCCGGTGATCGGCTATTACTGCTCGTCAAAATGGGCATTCGAGGCAATTCACGAAAGCCTGGCTGCAGAAATTAGACCTTTCGGCATCAAGGTAACGATCATAGAACCCGGTGCCTATGCCACCGAGTTCGGGAGCCAGGAGTCTTTAAAATTTGCAGCAGGCCTTGACATTTACGCGGATTTTAAAGAGCAGTTTTTCGGTAGGTTGAGAGGCATGGAAAGGGGCGATCCTGAGGCAACGCCAGAAGCGATATTTAAAGTAGTTGATTCGGAAAACCCGCCACTGCGGTTTAATCTCGGTAGCCACAATTTGCCATGGGTGCGTGCCACATATGCTGAACGCCTGGCAACATGGGAAGCATGGGATGTTGTTTCCCGCGCGGCCCAGGGTGAATCAAAGTAATCTTTCAGTAAATAATTGATTATAACCGGTATTGAACAGCATTACCGGTTATAATTGCGTTAAATTTAAAAATGAAAAAGGAAGAAACCAGCCATCCTCATTTCGATTCTTTATCGGATGCTCACCGGATCTTAGGGTTGCCAAAGCCCATGCACCCCCTGATCACGCTGATAAATAGTAGCAATAGCCCCGCTGGAGTAATCCGGCCATTAGGCACTCATGTGCTCAAATTTTATAAAATATCATATAAGCAACGGCTCAGTGGCAGATTAAAATATGGGCAGGATTATTATGATTTTGATGAAGGCGGTTTATTGTTTGCTGCACCTAACCAAATTATTGGAAGCAGTGATACCAGCGAAACCAGTGAGTGTTCTTTATATACCTTACTGATACATCCGGATTTTTTGTGGAATTATCCTTTAGCAAAAAAGATTAAACAGTATGGTTTCTTTTCTTATTCGGCCAATGAAGCATTGCATTTGTCGGAAAAAGAGAAAGCAACAATTATTTCTATCTTTAAAATAATTGAAGAGGAGTTAAACAGCAGGATAGATGATTTTAGCCAGGATGTCATTATTTCGCAAATTGAACTATTGCTAAATTACGCGAACCGTTTTTATAAGCGCCAATTTATTACCCGCAAGGCAGTAAGCAACGACCTGCTACAAAAGCTGGAAGAAATTTTAGACGAATATTTCAACAACGAAAAATCTTTAAGCCTGGGAATACCGACAGTTCAGCATCTTTCGGAAAAGCTGAATATATCACCAAGTTATTTAAGTGACATGCTGCGTTCGCTCACCGGCCAAAATGCACAGCAACACATACACAACAAACTCATAGAAAAAGCAAAGGAAAAATTATCTACCACCAGCCTATCTGTAAGCGAAGTGGCCTACACGTTGGGCTTTGAACACCCGCAATCTTTTAGTAAGTTATTCAAAACAAAAACTAATCTTTCGCCCCTGGAATTCAGGCGGTCTTTTAATTAATAGGCATAGGCTGCTAAATAAAAGCCTGCGCTACAGCATAAATCCTTTCAAATATAACTTGCCTACCCGCCCCCAGCTTTCCGATGCGTCCTGAAGAATTTTCCAGAGACCCTTTTCATTAGTCGCTTTACCTTTTTTGGGGGGAACCAGGTCGGTTTGCGTAATATAACCTTCAGTAACTTTGGTGGCAAACCAGGTAATGTTTTCATGCGGCAAAGCAACACCGAGGATCATTCCCGGCAAGCCCGTAAAAGACTCGGGGCCTCCTGGTACAGGTATGTGTGTAGTGTAAAATGCAACTACATAAATAGAGTCGAGGTAAATGCCGTTCGCCCTGCGGCAGGTATAGCCTGCTATGGAACGGGTTTCATCCGTAATTTTCCACTTAATTTTACGCACGCTGTCTTTAACCAGGTAGGTTTGTTCAAATACCTTTTTTTGGTCAACATAACTTTTGGCAGTGAGGTCGGTAAAAATGGTATTAAACTGGTTTAACATGGGGCTGTCGTTCATTATCGCATTTGGGGGCAAATCAGCCTCATAGGGGGTATACAGCGTTTTATCATTGCTAAATACCAGCTTTGCGGTTAGTACCCTGAACTGGGGATTATTCTTCTTGTAGTAGTCGAACGAGGGTTGCATCCAGGCCTCGTTATCTTTATTAATAGCTTTTCCAATAACAGCATAGGCATTGGCGCGCCGTTCAAATTCAATTGTACCCGACGTGGTAAAGTGAGCGTGCTGTGCCTGAGTGCCCGCTGCCAGCCAGGATAAAATTGCGCATAATATGATTTTCCTTTTCATAATGTGATTATTTAGCTGCGCCCACGGCCATTTTTGTAAAATCGTAATTGATAGTTAGCATAAAATACCGTTTCAGCGTGTTGTAGCTGGTTTGGGTAATCAGATTACCCTGAGCAACGCGGCTAAAGCCTGAGCTTTGGTTCAGCAGATCGTTTGCCCATAGCTCGACCGATAAATTATCGTTCTTGAGGAATGTTTTGATGATAAAAGGATTAAAAATAACCTGGCTGAAGCTTTGGTGAAACGATTCAGTGGCCCCATTATATTGGTAGTTGCTGTAGGTGCCTATCTGGAATTTTCCGGGCAGGTAAATAGTGCCGTCCACATCGGCACGGGCGCCCCAGCCGTTATTATTGATATTAGGTTGTAACGACGTTTGACTGATGGTATAGGTAGGGCCGCCTGATACATAAAAATTTATCTTTCTGTCTTTATATATGGAGAAGATAAGCGAGGGATTAAACACATAGTTTTTCGACATATTAAGCGAATCGTTGGAGTAATTGTAATAGGTATTGCCGTTAACGTTAAGGCCCACACCTAAATTAATACCGCCGAGGTCCTTAAATTTACGACCAAAATTTAGCCCTCCATTAAAATTAGTGGTCTGTTTGCCCGGCAGATTAAAATACTCGCTTACACTTTTCCCGGTGTTGAGGTCATAATTAATATGATTGACAATTGGATTAGAAATGAATGAATAAGTGCCATATACACCAAAAAACTGGTCGGTAATTACTTTGTACGACCGGTACATCACGTTGAAAGTATTGGTAAAGGCCGGTGTTAGCGTTGGGTTGCCCACTATTATATTTAACGGATCGGTATTGGATGCCACAGGCTGCAGTTGGTCCAACGAGGGCTGTGTGGTGGTACCGTTATAAGCGAGGCTAAACATTTTTTGCGACGAAAAATGGTACTCAACCCTTGCCTGCGGCGCCCAGTCGATAAAAGTTCTGTCGGTTTCATCATTGGTAAATTCATCTATCTGGTGAAAATGGTCGCCGGTTACGCGGGTGCCGAAGTTGAAACTAAGTTTCCCCTTTTTATAACTCAAAACAGCGCCGGCGTGATTCAGAAACTGGTTAAATTCATAATTGCTGCTCAGGCTATCTACAAGTACATTGTAATTGCCCGGAGACGATTGGTTAAAAGTATTACGATCGGCGCTTGCAGTATTTACTCCGACGCCATAATTGAGTACCAGTGTAAACGTTTTGGTAAGCGGTTCGGAATAAGTAAGATTGGTATTAAATATATTGCTTTGCAGGTTGTTGTTTTTAGCCTCGTTGATAGTCTGTGTGCTGTCAATAGCCTGTTGCGGGTTGTAATAATTTATGTGCGACATTAAAAAGCCATTTGCCTGGCTTTGGCTATATGCTTCGCTCACCAGGAATGATAATGTACGCCCGGGTTTACGAAATTTTTTGGTATAAAAAGCACTCCCGTTAAAGGCCCGCTGGTCGGCAATATTGCTCACCTGGCGGGTGCTATTGTTTACTAGTGCGTTGTTTATGGTATCGGCTGCGCTATAATTATCGTCGGTTACAATATGTTTCAATGTTCCATCAATCGAGATTTTCAGGTTTGAGCTGGTATCCAATTTGGTTTGATAAACAAAACTCAGCTTTTGGCGAAATACGGAGTTATGGTAGTTTTTGTCGGAACTGGTGTTTGATACACTGCCGGGGATATTATTTTGCGTAAGCACATCATTGAGCCCATTGATAGTTAGGGAGGCTATTTTGTAATTGGCGTTTACAGATTGTTTGTCATCATCCCACTTGCCATCATAATGCGCGCCTGCCGATTGTGCCAGCGGGAAACCTTGCCCGCTGTAAATTCCGCCGAAAACATCCAGATCATCCGAACTTTGGGTATTGATGCTGATGCCATTGTCGGTAACGTCCAGTTGGTTGCCTGCACCATATTTTTGCTCGTCTTCCCAGCCCAAACCAACCTTGCCATTATTGCCTGTGGTGCCATAAACCGAAAGTTTTTCTTTGTTCTGAAAGGCATTAAGTAGCAGCTGTCCCTGGTAAATACCTTCGGGGCCGTCACCAGCTTGTGCTTTCCCAAAAACGCCCTGTTTCTTGTCTGCCCTTAACTTTACATTAAGGGTTTTTTCGGTTTTGCCATCATCTACGCCGGTAAAAGCCGCCTGATCGCTCTTTTTATCGTATAGTTGAATTTTATCCACCATATCAGCCCTTATGTTCCGGGTCACCAATGTCGGGTCGTCGCCAAAAAACTCTTCTCCGTCAACCAAAACTTTGCTTACTGTTTGGCCCTCGGCAGTAATTTTGCCATCCTTGTCAACCGTTATTCCGGGCAGCTGTTTCAGTAAGTCTTCTACTTTTGCATTGGGTTGAATAACAAAGGCCTTCGCATTAAATTCCGTTGTATCGCCTTTTATTTTCATTTGGGAGGCGGTTCCCTTTATCATCACCTCTTTTAATAAACGCGTTTTTAAGGTCATGCTAATGGACCCAAAGTTGCGCGTCTGATTTGTCGAATCCAGACCGAATTCTTCTGTATAGTCCGCATAATCCGGATAAGATACCAACAGGATGAATTTTCCTTTTTGAAGGCCTGAAACAGCAAACGAACCATCTTTTTCGACATACGTAAATTTCACCAATACCGAATCCTTTGCCTGCAACACGGCAACTGATGCAGTGCCCAGTTTTACATGCTCAACGCTATCGGCTATTACACCCTTAATGGTATAACTATTTTGCGCAAATGTGGAAACAGCAAATAATGCAAAAAATATGAAAAGTAAAATTGTAGGTCTCATTAGGTTGAATCAGGTATTACTAAGATATAACTAAATAATTAGTAATTAAAATGCGTTATATGTTAAACTGTGTTAATTAACTCAGATAACTCCATCTGTGCTATAGACAACAGATAAGATAAAAACGTTGCAGGCTACATATAATTTAGTGGGCCGGGTTTTAAAGTTTATTGGAATTCTGCTGTAATGAGTCTTATAAGCATGATGCCTGCTGCATTTTAAGGGTAAGTTATACTATCGCTAAATTTGGGTCAGTTAAAGGGAGGGTATTAACTTTTGATCGGCGGCTGTTACGATAACATCCTTTATTTTTTATTCTTAAATTTACAATATGAGCCAATACTTACTTTTACTTCTATTTTTAGCAGGACAGTTCCTTTTTATGTTTTTAATAGATTTCTTTAAACAAAAAGGTAAAAATCTTGCTGACAAGAATGATATAGAAAAACTAACACAAATTGTTGAAGATGTTAAAAGCAAGTTCACCAATGAAAACGAACATTTAAAAGCTGCTTTATCTATTCTCGTTGATAAAAAAAATAAATCTTATACTCAAGAACAGCAAGCCATCATTGCATTTTATACAGAAGTTAATACATGGATTTGGGAGAAAACTAAAATATCTATTCATGAGTATGGGATAAATGATGTTGACAAACTAAATCAAAAAATTATTGAGATGAACGAAACCCATGCTAAGGTAAATATATACAATGGCACAATGGATTTATTAATAAGTGACACGGTGCTAACACAAAAGGGCTACGATTTAATTGTAGAGATTTTAAAATTGCATCAATTTGTTGAGCATAAATGCACAGAATTAAAAAAAGCACTGCAAGGGTTAAATGCTTATCGACCTATAGTTGATAAGTACAACGAAAAGAGCGAACTAATGAAAGATTACGTTTATAAAAACGTCAAAGAATTAGAAGATAGCAGATCTAATATTGTGAAAGACTTTTACCCACAAAGAACTGAGGCTTTTAAATTAGTATTGCCGAAACTTCATGAATTTAAAAATTTGGCGAAATCATATTTGTTAAAATAAACTAGGTTAATCATCCATCCTGGCGCGGGTATGCAGCGCAAAGGCTTAACCCAATTGGGTGCTCGGGACAGCATTTGCAATTTATAGCAGCGTCACGAGAAGCCTTTGCACGCTGCCCAGCCCGTCATACTCGCGCCAGGTTCGGATGACACGGATAAAATAATATCTGTAAGAAGTTTTTTCTCTTCAATGATCATAAAACAGCTATTTTTTGACTGTTTATACTTTGAAGTAAGTAAGGATTGGTAATTGTTTCTTCCGCAACAATATCAACATCTTTTTGGAGAAGATGTTGTAAGGCGTATATCAACTGGAAATAATTATTGCCGTACTCCGTATAGTTAAGATCGGAGTCAAAACTTACCATAAAATCCACATCGCTATCATCAGACATATTTCCAGCGGCGGCACTGCCAAAAAGGTAAGCTCTTATTACACCATGACTTCGCATTACATCTTTTATTGCTGATAAATTAGACTCGACAGTGCTATTCATAATAACAAATTTACAGCTATTAGCATCAAAACAATAATTTTGATTATTTAGGTCTATTTGCACTGGCGCTAAACCTTAGACAGGTCTGGAGGTTCCGTAATGGATCTAACTAAATACTTTTCATTGCTTTTTTAGATATTCGTTGTATGAAAAGTAGCTTGTCATACCTTAAACTATTTACTTATTGCATCGTGCTGATCTTTTGCAAAACAGCGGGAGCACAAACATTAAATATAACCCAACCTGGTGAACCGGATATCCATACGGAAGATGTAAGCCTGTTTTATAAGGTCTATGATGCAGCCGGAGGTCACCCTACGGCGGAGCAACTTCAAAATGATTATCTTGATGCAGGTACCGACGGGCTCCGCACTTTCGCCCGCTTAAGAAATACCACAGCACAGCGCATAGCAGAGACGATAGCAAAGCAACCGCAACTTTATGTTGCAGCACGCCACGGTGCCGAAGTGTTGCCGGCTGTCAAAATACGGCTCAAACTGGCCCTGGACAAGCTGCGCGAGGTTTATCCTGCGGCCAAATTTCCGGCTATTACTATTGCTATTGGGCGGGGGAAACCTGTGGCTATTGGCAGTCCGGCCTCAGGTGTTCAGATAGGGCTGGAAGCGCTGTGCGGGATTACGTATTACGATAAAAACCTCGAGGACCGGTTCGTACACGTCATCGCTCACGAATATGTGCACGTGCAGCAACCCCAGGAAATGTCGGACGACGCAAACCCAACAGTGCTTGAAGGATCACTTGTAGAGGGTGCGGCTGATTTTATTGGCGAATTCATATCAGGCGGTTTGAGTAATATACAGCAGGCTGTAATTACCCGCGGACATGAAACTGAGATCGAAACCGCATTTGTTGCTGACGAGGACAAGCACGACCTAACAAGCTGGCTGTATAACGGTACGATGGATAAATCGGGCGATATTGGCTATTGGGTTGGATACCGCATCGTGAAGAGCTATTATCAACACGCTAAAGATAAACAAGCCGCTATCCGTGAGATCATTGAAATGAAAGACCCTAAAGCATTTTTGGCTAAAAGTGGTTGGTATCCTGGTATTAAGCTATGATCTCTGTCCCAGGCTTTCCCGCAAAAATCGCATTTTTTGTCCCAGATTGTCCCAGCCTGGCCCATGTTGATAATTAACTTGTTGATTTACAGCAGTGGCTTGTTTCATTTGTATCGCGTGTTTCTTTTTGTTTCATGTTTTTGTGGGACAAAAGAGGTAAAGGCCTAGGTTAATTGTTTTTTTAACAATTAAAAAAAATAGTTTACATTCGGTTTTAATTAATCCGCCGGAATGAAACATAACCTTAAAATGAAATTAAGCACCTGTTTAACTATATTTTTCCTTTGCATTATTTGCTCAATTGGTAATGCACAAACAACCATCCAACTGCATACCAGCGATAGCGGTAAAAACCCCGTAATCAGCAAATACATTTACAGCCATTTTGCCGAGCACCTGGGGAATGGTATTTATGGCGGTTTTTATGTTGGCGATACTTCAAAAATTCCGAATACCAATGGGGTAAGAAATGATGTTATTGCCGCACTTAGAAAAATGAAAATACCCGCGCTGCGCTGGCCGGGCGGCTGCTTTGCCGATACCTATCACTGGAAAGATGGTATAGGCCCAAAAGATAAAAGGCCTGAAATAGTAAACAGATGGTGGGGCGGCGTTACCGAAGATAATAGCTTCGGCACACACGAGTTTTTAAATATGTGCGAACTGTTGGGCGCCGAGCCTTATATTTCGGGCAATGTAGGCAGCGGCACGGTACAGGAACTGGCCGACTGGGTGCAATATGTAAGTTCTGACAATAAAAACCCGATGTCTGAACTCAGGAAAGCAAACGGCCGTGATAAACCATGGAGCGTTGGCTTTTGGGGAGTAGGCAACGAAGCCTGGGGATGCGGAGGCAATATGACGGCCGAATATTATGCCAATGAGTTCAGGAAATATTCAACCTTTATGGCTAATGGCGGCGCTGGCAAAATATTCCGCATAGCATCCGGCGCCAGCGACGCCGATTATAACTGGACCGAAACCCTGATGAAAAATATCCCCCATAATTTAATTGAAGGAGTTGCACTGCACCATTACGCCATTATTGACTGGGGTAAAAAAGGACCTGCCATCAACTTTACCGAAAAACAATATTTCCAGATCATGCAATCTGCCATGCGGATGGAAGAGCTGGTGACAAAGCATTCGGCCATTATGGATAAATATGATCCGGCCAAAAAAATAGCCCTGGTAGTTGACGAGTGGGGTGGCTGGTACGACGTTGAAGCAGGAACTAATCCCGGCTTTTTATACCAGCAAAATACCATCCGCGATGCCATGGTTGCCGGTACTACTTTAAATACCTTTAATAACCATAGCGATAGGGTGCGCATGGCCAACCTGGCACAATGTATCAATGTTTTGCAAGCGGTTATCCTTACCGACAAAGCAAAAATGATACTTACACCTACTTACCATGTAATGGAAATGTATAACGTGCACCAGGATGCTACTTTAATTCCCTTAACCATAAAGACAGATGATTATACTTTAGGCGCGGAGAAATTGCCTGCAATTTCAGCATCGGCCTCAAAAGATAAAGCGGGTATAGTACATATTTCGCTGGTGAATATCAATCCGAATAAGGCAGAGCAAATCACCATAAATTTAGGCGATATCAAACCTTCACAAATCACGGGAAGGATATTAACATCGGCTAAGTTGCAGGACTACAATTCATTTACTGATCCGGATAAAATAAAGCCCGTGCCATTTAAAGGCGCCGCGCTAAAAAATGGCAATCTGAATATTACTATGCCGGCTGCTTCGGTTGTTGTGCTTACACTAAACTAATACCAGGCCCTCAAAGAGGGCTTTTTCGTAAACCTCATCATTAAACTCGTAAAAGGTTGGCGAGCGGTGTGCGCCAATTTTTCGCTTTTCATCAAGTTTGGAGATGAGGTTTAAGGCGATCAGTTTATTGGGGAAGTTGGTAGCATTTAATGTTTTCCCCGATAGTACCTCATAAAGTGTTTTGATCTCCTTAAGCGTGAACTTAGGTTGTAAAAGATTTTTACCTATCGGGAAATGGTACAAATCAATCCGCATGCTGAATAATGCATCAGCGACAATCTCGTTATGGTCAAATGCCAGATCAGGCAAATCATCCACAGGGAACCAGCGGCATTCGCTTGAAATGAAGTCACCCTTTGGCGTAGCATTCACAATATCTGTAATGGCATAAAAACCAATAGATACCGTTTCGCCAGATAGCCAGCTTTCGCTGAGCAATCTTATGCCGGTAAGTTCAAAAAATTTATCCTGGTCAAACCATGCTTGTGTGGCGTTTCGGCCGGGCTTACTGAAAGCTTTAAATTGTTTTAGAAACAGGCCCTTAAGGCCGGTGCGCTCTTCGGTAATTCTGGCGGCAGCATCATCCAGCGTTTCCGTTTGTTTAAAATATCCGCCGGGCAGGCACCACTTGGTTATTATTTTATTTTTCACCAGCAAGAGCTTTAACTCTCCCTCATGGTATCCAAATATCGCACAATCCAGCGTAAGGTTAGGGCGGTATTCTTTATATCCTTCATTAAAAAAATAGCGGATCTCTTCCAGTTCTTCCATCAAAACAAGTCAAAAAATTATTTATTAATTTTTAATAAAAGTACAAATACTTTATATACCTTCATTTATTATTTTCTAATAAATGAAAATTGTGAAGCCATTCACACACCAATTAACTTAAATTAAATTTATGAGATTCAATTGTTTACGTTACATCGTAGCCGGCACAACGATGTTGCTTTCAGGCTCAGCCCTATTTGCGCAAACCAATGCGCCGCAATTAGGCAAAAACTCCATACCCGAGGTAATAAAGGCCATGACTTTAGAGGAAAAAGTTCAGCTTGTAGTAGGAGCAGGCTTTAATATGCCCGGTATGACGACCAGCGGGACGGGTGTTGGTCAAACACAAGACCGCGTACCGGGTGCTGCAGGAACTACTCACGCTATCGCCAGGCTGGGTATCCCGTCGCTGGTTACATCTGATGGTCCTGCAGGTGTGCGCATTGATTCCGTGCGTAAAGCAAATCCGGGTAAGACCTATTATGCAACAGCATGGCCCGTGGGTACCCTGCTGGCATCAAGCTGGGATACTACGCTGGTAAAAACAGTTGGCGTTGCTTTTGGGCAGGAGATAAAAGAATACGGTATAGATATTATACTGGCTCCCGCACTAAATATTCATCGCAATCCGCTGGGTGGTCGTAATTTTGAATATTATTCAGAAGATCCATTGGTGGCTGGTAGCATTGCTGCTGCTATAGTAAACGGTATACAATCAAACGGAGTTGGCACTTCTATTAAGCACTTTGCTGCAAATAACCAGGAGACCGATCGCAATACGGTAAATACCATTGTGAGCGAAAGGGCTTTAAGAGAGATTTATCTGCGTGGATTTGAAATAGCCGTAAAGCATTCACACCCATGGACGGTGATGAGCTCTTACAACCTGATAAACGGCACTTACACCTCCGAAAGCCCTGACCTGTTGACAACCATACTCAGAAAAGATTGGGGCTATAAAGGTTTTGTGATGACTGATTGGTTTGGCGGTAAAGACCCGGTTGCACAAATGAAAGCAGGCAACAATTTGCTGATGCCCGGCACAAAAGGCCAAAGCAGCAAAATTCTTGATGCTGTAAAAAGCGGAGAGCTTTCAGAAAGTGTATTAGATGAAGAGGTAGCAGGTATATTAAATATCATTCTGCAATCTCCTTCTTTTAAGGGGTATAAAAACTCTGATCAACCCGACCTAAAAGCAGACGCACAGATTTCAAGAAATGCGGCTACGCAAGGCATGGTGTTGCTCAAAAATCAAAATAGCGCATTGCCTTTAGGCACCAACGGGCAAAGCATTGCTGTGTTTGGTAACAATGGCTACGAATTGATTGCCGGTGGTACCGGTAGCGGTGATGTAAACAAAGCGTATAAAGTTTCTTTGGTGAAAGGATTGACCAATGCAGGATATGCGGTAGCCAAAGATTTGCAGGGTATTTATACCGCTTATCTGGGTGATTATCATACCAAAAATCCGCCTAAGAGTTTTTTCCAGGAGTTTATGCATCCTACACCGCCGGCGCCTGAGTATGCGGCAGATAAAGATCTTATCGCAAAAGAAGCAGCCGCAACAGATTTTGCTATCATCGCTATCGGCAGAAACGCTGGTGAGGGCCGCGACCGTAAAGTTGAAGACGATTATGAGTTGAGCAGCGCGGAAATACAAACGATTAAAAATGTAACTGACGCTTATCATGCACAACATAAAAAGGTTGTGATAGTGCTGAACATTGGCGGCGTAATTAATGTGATGCCATGGAGAGACGAAGCTGATGCTATATTATTGGCCTGGCAGCCCGGTTTAGAGGGTGGAAATGCTATGGCCGATGTATTAAGCGGCAAGGTAAACCCATCAGGTAAACTGGCTACAACTTTCCCGGTTTCGTATAACGATGTGCCATCGGCCAAAAACTTTCCGGGTAAAGAGTTTCCTGAAAAAGCTACCAATGGTATGATGGGTAAACAAATTCCGGCAGAGGTGACTTACGAAGAGGGTATTTATGTAGGATATCGTTATTACAACACCTTTAAAGTAAAACCTGCCTATGAATTTGGCTATGGTTTGTCGTACACCAATTTTGTTTACAGCGGCCTTAAACTAAGCTCACAAACCTTTAATGGAAAAGTAATAGCCACTGTAACCATTACCAATACCGGTAAAGTTGCTGGTAAAGAGGTTGTGCAACTATACCTGGGCGCACCAGTGAAAAAATTAGATAAACCGGCAGAAGAATTAAAGGCATTTGCCAAAACTGATCTGTTGCAGCCCGGCCAGTCACAAACTTTGTCGTTTACTATAACCCCGCGCGATCTGTCTTCATTTGATACGGCTTCATCTTCGTGGGTTGCCGATGCTGGTAAATACATTGTAAAAATAGGCGCTTCATCACTTGATATTAAACAAAGCGCCTCGTTTACCCTGGCTAAAGATATGGTGGTAGAGAAAGATCATAAAGCATTAACCCCACAGGTGCAAATCAATGAGTTAAAAGGCAAATAAAATAAAAGATAAAATATGTCAGTTAAAAAAATATTTTTTTATGCAGGAGGCGCGGGGCTTTTAGCTTCGGTATTTGCCTTCTCCAATAGTCAATCCGGTAACCAATTGCCGGCGACTGTAATTGCGCAATCGACGTTAATCCGCACGCAGGATGGCGTTTCTTACCGCGATTTAAATAAGAACGGGAAGATGGATGTTTACGAAGATCCTAAACAACCTATTGAAGACCGGATAAAGGACTTGTTGAAACAAATGACGCTGGAGGAAAAAGCAGGGATGATGTTTTATTCGCCAACGCGTGTTAATAGAGATGGGTCAATTGAGGAGAAACCGGCAACAGACTTTTTATCCATGATGTCGCCGGTTGGTGTCAACGAGATGGATAAGCATCACATTACCCACTTTAATCTTTTCGCAGTGCCGGCACCGGATACATTGGCTATTTGGTATAATAGCATGCAGCAATATGCAGAAAAAACAAGACTGGGTATTCCCATTACTATATCATCCGATCCGCGTAACCAGGCCAGCGGAGGCTTTTTTTCTATGTCGGCCAAAACCTTTTCTATGTGGCCCGAGCCTATTGGTTTGGCCGCTATTGGAGATGATAAATTGACCGAGCAATTTGCAAATATATCACGTCAGGAATATTTAGCCGTTGGCATCAGGCAAGCGCTGCATCCGCAGGTTGATTTAGCTACCGAGCCACGCTGGCCCCGTATATCCGGCACTTTTGGTGAGGATGCAAACCTATCCGCCCGTATGACAGCTGCTTACATTAAAGGTTACCAGGGCGATGAGATAGGTGCCAACAGCGTAGCAACCATGACCAAGCATTTTCCGGGCGGTGGTCCGCAAAAAGAAGGTTTAGATCCTCACTTTGCTTTTCAGAAAGGACAGGTATATCCCGGTAATAACTTCAAGTATCACCTTATACCGTTCGAAGCTGCGTTTAAGGCAAATACCGCTGCAATAATGCCGTACTACGGTGTGCCAATGGGACAACAGGGTGTCGAAGAGGTGGGTTTTTCATATAACAAAGCAATCATTACCGATCTGTTGCGCAAAAAATACCATTACGATGGCATTGTATGTACCGATTGGGGACTGGTATCCGATGCAAAAATCGGTTCCTTTAATTTTGCTGCCAGAGCATGGGGCGTTCAGAATTTAAGCACTGAGGAACGTGTTAAAAAGCTGATAGATGCTGGTGTAGATCAACTGGGTGGCGAAACGCTTACCGATGTTATTGTTAAGTTGGTGAAAGACGGCAAGATCAGCGAGCATCGTATTGATGAATCAGTAGTGAGGCTATTGCGGTTAAAGTTCCAATTAGGATTGTTTGATAATCCTTTTGTTGATGCAAGCAAAACTGCCGCTATTGTTGGCAGTGCAGAATTTATGCAGGCTGGGTTTGATGCGCAGCGCCGGTCAATTACGTTGCTAAAAAATAATAGTCGTGTTTTGCCTTTACAGCCAGGTAAATTGAAAATCTATGTTAAAAATATCAACGTAAAAATTGCAGCTCAATATGGTACCGTGGTAGATGATCCTAAGCAGGCGGATATTGCCATCATCAGGTTACAAACGCCATTTTATCCTATCCCTGAAACTAAGGGCAACCCAATTGCGCAATTGTTTCATTTTGGCGATTTGGATTTCAAGGGCCAGCAACTGGAGGACATTCTTACCCTCGAAAAAACAGTGCCCACCGTGGTTGATATTATGCTAGACCGCCCGGCGGTGATCCCTGAAATTAATCAGTATGCCAAAGCGCTGTTGGTAAACTACGGATCATCTGACGCGGCTTTGCTGGATGTTGTTTTTGGCAAATTCAAACCGGGCGGCCATTTGCCTATTGAAATGCCATCATCTATGGAAGCAGTACGAAATCAAAAAGAAGATATGCCTTACGATTCAAAAGACCCGCTTTACAAATTCGGAGCAGGATTAAGCTATTAAGTATTTAAAAACACTATTAATTAAACACAATAAAAAAACATATGAATAAGATAAAAATTATTTTCGCGGGCCTTTTTGCCCTGCTACTGTTTGCTGCAAAAACACAGGCACAAACCACCCCGACTCCGGCACCGGCCGCTGCACCGGCGTCATCGTCTTTCGCAGGTAAATGGGATGTTTTAGTGAAAGGATTGCCAAATGGCGATACGCATATGATTTTCACCCTGACAGAAACAGATGGCAAATTAGGCGGATCGCTGACAGATCCCGAAGGCAAAAATCCTCCCATCCCGCTAACTAAAGTTGATAAAGACGATTAAGGTATTACCCTTTATTTTACTGCCAACAACTATGACGTTAATTTAGCCCTGCAAAAATCAACCGACGACGACCACGTAAAAGGAAGTTTAATGGGTATGTTTGATGCAACGGGCGAACGGGTGAAGTAATAAAAAAAAGCACCTCAATAAATATGCTGATGCCTCGCAATGCGGGGCATTTTGCGTTAGCGGTAAAAAATGTGGACAATAAATTAAAGACCTTGCATTCCATTGATGGCTTTCAGTGGCAGTCCCTAATATTCTTGCATTAGATTTTCTTAATTCTCGCCGTTATAGTTTTTTATCTTACTATATTTGAATATCGACCAACCATTTCATGAAAAAACAAATACTACTCTTTTCTATTATTTCGTGTCTGTTTTTTGCCAAAAGTTTTGCCCAAACCAGCAGTGTTGGCGATTATGCTGAGACTTTGGCGAGAATGAATCAAATAACTGGAATAAGTGATGATGTTTCATCTTTTTGCTTACGTCCGGTAAATAGCGCCTTTAATAGTAACGGCGATTCAACACTCCGCTACATGGTAGGGAGCAAAAACCTGGTCCCTACGGCTAAACTTTTTGGCGCGCCGGTAATAATAAGGTTGCTTCCGTTCAGTTGGCTTAATGATTATAATTCCAAACTGCCTTTCGGTTATAACAATGGGCCAATGTATCCTAATGTTGGCTACCAAACTATGGCTACAGGAGGTTTTTATATTAAAGCTGGCATACTTCGTATCCAGCTTAAGCCAGAACTGGTATATGCACAAAATAATTATTTCCCAACCTTTGCGCAGGTACAGCAAAACATAAAATCGAACCTTACCCAAGCTTTTTTTAACACCGTTAATTATATTGACGCTCCCGAACGATTTGGTAACAGCGCCATAAGCAAGGCCTATTTGGGTCAGTCAAAGATTACACTCGTTTATAAAGATGTGGAAGCAGGTGTTTCTACAGAAAACATGTGGTGGGGGCCGGGTGTTCAAAATTCCATTATGATGAGTAATTCGGCTCCAGGCTTTTTGCATTGGACATTCAATTCAGCTAACCCCATCAAATCAGGGATAGGATCATTTGAATGGCAGCTGATAGGAGGTGTTTTAAAGCAATCAGGATTTCCTGGTTATGATTTAACTAAATTCACCTATCCCGGGCCTGTTGCATATCACCCTAAACCTGTAACGGAGCGATATTTGTCTGGTTTTACAGCCAACTGGCAACCCAAATGGATCGCCGGTTTATACGTCGGTCTTTCGGGCTTTGACTATCTGAACAAAGATTCCAGCTGGAGTGCAAGGAGTACTCTCAAACGGCTATTGCCTGTATTTGTACCGTCAACAAGGTCTGCCAATGGCACTGGTCAGGATTTTGCTTATTCAGCATATGTAAGGCAGGTGCTGCCTGAGTATCACGCAGAGCTCTATTTTGAATATGCGCGGAACGATCAGGCAGCAGGGCTTACGGATTTCTTTTTGGAACCGGAACATTCAACGGCGTATACTTTCGGCGCCGCCCGCTTATTTGAGTTAGGCAACCAGCAATATATTCAAACAAGGGTGGAAGTAACTCATCTGGAAATTCCGTATACTTATTTATTAAGACCGGCACCAACCTGGTATGTTCACGATGCAGGAGCTCCTGAAGACGGCTATACCAACGAAGGAAGATATATTGGGGCAGGCATTGGGCCGGGTAGTAATAGCGTTATTATAGATCTCAGTTACGTTAAAAAAAGAAATTCTTTTGGCATACGATTCGAAAAACTGACACACGACGCCGATCTTTATTATTTTGCTAATGAAGATGTTGCACATGGCGGAACTCCTCCTGCCGGCTCGCAGTGGTTTGACTATTCAAGTACATTTTACACCAATTTCAGATATAAGAATAATTTTCTATTTACAGTTGAATATGCTGCCATAGCAGCCCGCAACTACGAATACCTCACAAATTATAACATCTTTAACAATCACGCCCGTGTTGAGGTTACTTATTTTTTCTAAAATCATCAAACAGCCAAACCCGTCGGGGAATAATCAATTTTTAACACAGTTAGGCAATTAAAATAACAAACAGCCCACATGTTTCAGCAAGCGCCTCAGTTTATCCAAAGCAATGCTGATTTGCCGTTCAACAGTTTTGGGCGATAGATTAAGCTCTTTAGCAATATCTTTATATTTCATGTGATCAAAGCGGCTCATCATGAAAATTTCACGACATTTTTCGGGCAGGCTTTCCAGCGCAATATTTATTTGCCGGGCCATTTCTTTTTCAAGGTAAGGGCTTTCGGCTGTAGTTAAAACCTCATCTAAAAGATGCTGCCGTTGGAGATAGTTGACATACAGGTTTTCAATTTTTCGGTGCTTTAAATAATTAAGGCATTTATTTTGAACCGCTTTAAATAAATAGGAACTGATATTGCCGGTAAATTCAATTTCGTGCCCGTCTTCCCAAAGTTTCAGGAATATATCTGACACAACCTCTTCTGCCGCATCAATATCATTTAAGAATCGATTAGCAAAAAGAGTAAGTCTGGAATAATAACATTTAAACAGGGATTCAAGTGCTGCAGCATTGCCCTGAGTTAACTTAGCAACAAATAAATCGTTCTCCGACGGCATTAAGTTTAAGTATTTGTTTAATCAAATAATGGCAATTAAATTTCCAACAAGATACTTAAAAAATAAATAATTGCATAATTAACATGAATGTGATAGAGAATTAATAGTAAAAGCCCATAAATGTTAATTTATTTGAAAAGGCTTTGGGGGTAAGCGCCTGTTTAATTGTCTGTAGCATATAAGGACAATGAACAACGACGATATTAAATTTTTATTGGTAAAATATATTACCAACCAGGCCAGTGAAACAGAAGTTAAAGAGGTAAAGCATTGGGTAGGCTTGCATCCCGAAAATGAGCTTTACTTTATTGAACTGTATGAGGCATGGCAAAACATGCTGTATGTACAACCGGGAGTAATAGATACCGAAAAGGCATATCAGCTGTTTTTAGCTAAAACAATGACGCCGGCTAAGCAACCCGTAAGCATTTGGAAGTTGACAAGGGTGGCTGCAGTAATTTGCTTCTTCCTTTTGTCTGCGGTATGGGTTGTTTATTATCATACCGGAACTCCTCAGAAAAAGAACCTCATTATTGCACAAAACGGATCAGTAAAAAAAATTACCCTTAGTGATGGCACAATCATTTGGCTCAATGCAGGAAGTACTATTAAGTATGATGCTGATTTCGGCAAAACCAATCGTACGGTTTATCTGGAAGGAGAGGCCTTTTTTGATATCGGGCATCATGATAACCGTATTCCTTTCCTCGTCAACACAAAGAAATATACCATCAGAGATATCGGTACCAGGTTTAACCTGAAAGCTTATCCAAGTGATCCGTTTTTTGAAACAACAGTAGTGAAAGGTGAAGTAGCCGTTGAAAGTAATACTGATAACAACACGCACGATGCCAACCGCATTTATGTAAAACCACATCAGGTACTCAAAATATTTTATCGCCCCGAAAAGAACGGCGTTAAGGAGATAGTACAGCCCTCGAACACTTATAATGAAGTGCAGGTGTCGCAGGTTGATTCAACCAAGATTGATGTTTACGACGGATGGAAAGATGATTTACTGGTTTTTGACGGTAATACACTTGGCGAAATTTCCCGGGTGCTGGAACGCCGCTACGATGTAACAATTGATATTAATAGTCCCGAACTGCAAAATATACGCTACTCGGGTTGCTTTAAAAATGTGCCCGATATTGATAAAGTATTACATATTATAAAACAAAATACCCCTATCAGCTACACGGTTGAAGGGCAGAAGATAACTATAACTAAAACTAATTGATCATTAAAAAAAGAAAATATATGGCAGAAAACTAACCACTCATTATTAAAAACCAAACCCGGGATGCGCTAACACCCCGGGAAATGTATTGAATTAATAGCTAATACCCTAAAGCTTGGGGAAGCACAGTATTAACTAATTAACACACAAAAATATGATAATTTTTTATAGAAGACCTTCTATTGCCATGGGGTCGTGGCAAAAACTGCTCATAATTATGAAACTCGTCATTCTTCTGCTTTTTACGGGAATCCTGCAAATACATGCGGCAGCTTATTCGCAAAGCACATATAATTTCAATGAGCAAAACGTCTCTGTAAGGCAGATGTTTAAAAAAATTGAAAAGACAGGAAAATATACGCTGTTTTACCGGCTTGACCAGGTAGATCTGGACAAGAAAGTGCAGGTTAACACCAAAGATGCCTCTATTGAAGATGTATTGAAACAGGTGCTGCAAAACCAGCTATTGGCTTTCCAGGTAATGGACGGCAACATTATTGTAATTAAGCCGCTGCAGGAAAAAAACATTGCCGACCAAACTGTTACCGGTGTGGTTACCGATGCGGCAAATTTGCCATTGCCCGGCGTTATTGTAAAATTTAAAGGCAGTACCATTGCGGTAAGTACCGATGGCAACGGTAAATACAGTATCACTGTTCCTGATCCGAATGGTACGCTGATTTTTAGTTTCCTGGGCTTTAACACACAGGAAATTCCGCTGAATGGCAAAAAGGTTATCGATGTAAAGCTGACCGAAGAATCAAAAACATTAAATGAAGTAGTAGTAGTAGGCTATGCTACTCAAAAGAAAAAGGACTTAACCGGCGCTATTTCGGTGGTTGATGTACAAAACATGACCAAAACTCCTTCAGGCTCTGTTAATGAATTGTTGCAGGGACAGGCGGCCGGTGTTTCGGTTATAAGCTCAGGCCAGCCGGGGCAAGAACCTGATATCCATATCAGGGGGATAAATACATTTGGCGACAACACGCCGCTTTATGTAGTTGACGGTGTACCTACTTCTGATATAAGCACAGTTAACCCTAATGATATTGCCAACCTGCAGGTGTTAAAAGATGCAGGTGCAGCCTCTATTTATGGTTCAAGAGCATCAAATGGTGTTATTATCATCACTACCAAAAAGGGTAGCGGGAAAGTAAAAATTCAGTACGATGGTTATTATGGTACACAGGTACCGAAAGGCGGTAACGTTTGGAACACGCTGAATCCGCAGCAAACTGCTGATCTGCAATTACTGGCCGAAAAAAACTCGGGCCAAACTGATTTTTCAGATCCGCAATATGGCAACGGGCCTACCTATGTATTGCCGGATTATATTGAACCGGCAGGCGCTCATGAAGGCGATCCATCGGTTAATCCTTCGCTTTACTACGTTAATCCGAATTATACCGATCCAAACGACTATAACAACTTTTACAGGATTGTAAAAGCAAATAAAACTGGGACGGACTGGTTTCACGAAATTTTTAAAAATGCACCAATAACCAGTCAGAATATTTCCTTAAGCGGAGGTTCTGATCAGGGTAATTACCTGTTTTCAGCAAATTATTTTGATCAACAGGGAACGCTGATTGATACTTATGAAAAGCGTTACACCATACGTTCAAACAGTCAGTATAACGTAAGTAAATCTTTCCGGGTAGGGGAAAATTTATCTTACACAGTTACCGAAAATCCGCAGGTACCTATTAATAATCCAGATGCTATTATTGCTTACGCTTTTCGCGAGCAACCCATTATACCGGTCTACGATATTATGGGCAACTATGCCGGTGGCGATGGCCCGGATCTGGGCGATGCGCCCAACCCGGTTGCAGTTCAGCAGCGTACCAAAAACGATCAGTATTTAAGCTACCGCTTGTTCGGTAATGCTTTTGCCGAATTGGATCTTTTAAAATCGCTTACCTTACGAAGCTCATTTGGTGGTGCATTAGGCTCAAGCACTTTTCATACCTTTCAATATCCTACGTACGAGAATGCTGAAAACTCGTCGGTAAACATGTATACTGCTGGCTCAACCAGTACTTATGATTACACATGGACAAACACCATATCTTATCATACCAATTTTAGCAAACACGATTTAAAAGTGTTGTTTGGTACGGAAGCAAATCAAAACGGTGGCAGTGATTTGGGTGGCAGCCGTCAGGGCTATTATTCCTTCGATCCGAACTATGTGAGTCTTTCTACAGGTTCAGCTTCCGGCGAAAGCAACTACAGTGATAACTATCCGAAGCGCTCTCTATTTTCTTACATCGGAAGAATAGATTATGCCTATAATGATAAATATCTGCTGAGTGCAACTATCCGCCGCGATGGCTCTTCTTCATTTGTTTCGCAATATGGCTGGTTCCCGGCGGTAAGTGCGGGTTGGCGCGTGTCGCAAGAGCATTTTATGAAAGATATCACCTGGATAAACGACTTGAAGCTTAGAGCGGGATATGGTGTAATGGGTAATCAAACCAATATTACCTCCACCAATCAATATACACAGTTCTCCAGTTCCATCGGGCAATCATATTATGGTATCGACGGATCAAATTTAGTTCCGGGATACTATGAAAACTTCCTGGGCAACCCGGCCGCAAAATGGGAAAAGGATATCAACAGCAATATAGGCATCGATGCTACCATGTTTCATGATATGCTTTCGTTTACTATTGATTACTATAACAAAGATATCCGCGATTTGCTATTTAATCCGCCTTTGCCGGGCACTGCAGGCAACGCAAGCTCGCCGGCTGTAAATATCGGCGAAATGAAAAATCACGGTATTGATGCCTCGGTAACCGGAAATTTTAGGGTAAGTAATGATCTTAGCCTCACCACCACTTTATCAGTAACCACATACACCAACAAAATTGTTAAGGTTGATAATGACGCCAACTATTTCGATACAGACTTTGGCAGGCGTGTAGGTGTTAACCTGGTGCGTAACGAGGTTGGACATTCGCTTGGTGAATTTTATGGTTATAAAGTAATTGGTTTCTGGAATTCGCAGGCCGAAATGGACGCTGCAAATGCACAGGCACAAAAGGCAACCGGCGATCCAAATGCGGTATATGAACAAGATATGGGCCTTGGCAGGTTCAGATATGCCGATGTAAACGGCGACGGACAAATTACCGATGCCGACCGTACTTTTCTGGGTAACCCGAACCCCAGTGTAAGCGGTGGGCTTAATTTGGGCGTTACCTATAAGCATTTTGATTTCAGCATATTTCTATACGGCGTATTTGGCAACAAAATATGGGATAACGTAAACTACTGGAGAGATTTCTATTCATCGTACGAAACAGCTAAAAGCTATACCGCGCTGTACAACTCATGGACGCCCACACACATGGATGCAAAAGCGCCCATACAGGAGCTAGGAACCTACTTTAGTACCAATGCTACTGCAAACTCTTACTATGTTGAAAACGGATCGTACATAAGAGCCAAAAACACACAGTTAGGCTATACCTTCTCCGCATTAAAGCTGAAGAATATGGGAATACAAAAACTGAGGGTTTATATTTCGGCCGCTAACTTATTCACCATAACCAAATATCCGGGTGTTGATCCTGAACTTCCTGGCACACCGGGAGCTGCTTCAACCGATTTTGGTATTGATGAGGGTACCTATCCAAGTTCGCGTACTTTTTTAATAGGTGTTAATCTTTCATTATGATGAATACTTTAAATATAAGTGATATGAAAATTTCAAAATATACCATAGCGGTGATGTTTGTCGGCGTTATGTCGATTCTATATTCGTGCAAAAAATCATACCTGGTAACGCCGCAAACCGGCACGTTAAGCCCCGCGCTATTGCAAACAAAGGCCGGTGTTGATGGCTTATTGGTTGGCGCCTACAGCGCACTGAGAGGTGTACAGGCAGACGGCACCGCCTTCGGCGGTGGGGACTCATGGCAATCATCGCCAGACAACTGGATTTATGGCGGTGTTGCAGGTGGCGATGCGCATAAAGGGAGTAACTCCGGCGATCAAAGTCCTATAGAAGAGATAGCCAGCTTTTATCCTACAGCAACTAACCCTTTCTTTAACACCAAGTGGATAGCAGACTATGAGGGGATAACCCGGTGCAATAATACCATCAAAGCGGCTAACGGCACGCCCGGATATTCGGCAAGTGATCTTTCCAATATATTGGGGCAGGCCCGGTTTTTAAGAGCGCATTATTACTTTGATCTTAAAAAGATGTTTAATAATGTGCCTTATATTGATGAAACAACAACCAACCTTATTCAGCCCAATACAGCAGACATCTGGTCAAAAATTGAGGCCGATTTTGCTTACGCTTACGCCAATTTGCCACCAACCCAAACAGATGTGGGTCGTGTTAATAAATGGGCAGCAGGCGCTTATCTTGGCAAAACCTATATGTACGAGAAAAAGTATACCGATGCCAAAGCGGTTTTTGATGATGTAATTACCATCGGCGTAACTTCGGGAGGCGCAGCTTATGCCCTGGTGCCTAAGTTTCATGATAACTTTAATGCCGATACAAAAAATAATTCAGAAACCATATTTGCCATACAAGCGCTGGCGAACTCTGATCCAAACGGTATTACCCAGGCTAATGACGGCGGCAGGCTGAACTATCCTTACGGTGCCAATAGTCCGTTTGATTGTTGTAGCTTTTATCAGCCTACTATTGATTTGGCAAACCATTTCCGCACCAACCCGGCAACCGGCTTGCCTTACCTGGATGATTATGATGCAAATGCTATAAAAACGGATATGGGCTACCAATCTTCTGATCCATCCTTTGTGCCCGATGCCGGAACTATTGACCCGAGACTGGATTGGACGGTGGGCCGTCGCGGTATTCCGTATTTGGATTGGGGCTTGCATCCGGGCAACGATTGGATTCGCGATCAGTTATTTTCGGGTCCATATTCGCCTATAAAACATGTTTATACACAAGCCGAGCAGAACACCAATGGCGACCAACACTCATGGGGGCCGGGTACTGCTGTTAATTACAATGTTATCCGCTTTGCTGATGTGCTTTTATTGGCTGCAGAAGCCGAAGCGCAATTGGGTAATTTAACGGCTGCGCAAAACTATGTAAACATGGTGCGTAATCGTGCCGCTAATCCTGCCGGCTTTGTTTATCAATATTTGGATAATAGTAATCCAACAGGGGGGTATTCTACTACCCCAGCTGCCAATTATTTGGTTAGCCCTTATCCCGATGGCACTTTTGCCGGGCAGGGTGTAACGTATGCCTTAAAAGCCATTTACTATGAACGCCAATTGGAACTGGCAATGGAAGGACATCGATTTTTTGACCTGGTACGATGGGGTATAGCAGATCAGGCGCTGAATGCATTCTTCCAGTATGAAGGTCAGATAACTACCGACATAACAACGGGCCATTTTACAAAAGGCCGTAACGAATACTATCCTATACCACAAACTCAAATTGATTTGGAGGTAACCGGCGGAAAATCTGTGCTTAAACAGAATCCGGGATATAATTGATTTTGCCCTCCTTATACCTTTCACCATGTGCTGTCCGCGTTAAGCGGGCAGCATTTTTTGTTTCTTCCCGCTCGTGGCATCAGTTTACTGGTTTCACTTTTTAAATGTGCAACCTATTGGAACGCAAAAATCATCCTGATTTATACATAAATAAATTACTTTGTTTTTTAGGCAAAGTGATATTTATGAAGAGCTGTATAACATTCCTTTTTTTAATGATGCTGAATTTCGCCGCCAGTGCACAGCAGCCTGATACGAATGCGTTGGTAATGCCGGATTCCTTAAAAAGCAATTCAGCAAAATCAATAAAAGATGTTGTTAAATCTACCGGTAAAGAAAATTTTTCCAGATTTAAAGAAGATATTGTTGCCACCCGACAGGATGGGCTGATTGAAAATATAAGACAAGTAACCCAGGCGGCCAAAAATTATTTGAAAATTGGAATTGATACGGTCCGGATTAACGCTGACCTTGATAGCGTTGCCAATTTATACGGGGTAATTGGTGATGGTATTTTCACCAATAAAGGTACCGCTCAAACAAATAGGAATATTTCAACTTCCTCCATCTTGTTTTCTGAAGTATTAAATAAAACCTTAGCCAGTAAGGCAATAGTTGATAAATACTATAAAAAGCTGGTAAGTTTTCGCAATGATATCGACTCGCTGGCCAGCAGTGGTATATTGTATGAATACCCTACCGACACCATTGCCCTGAAGCAGTACTTGCAAAAGATACAGGTTACGTCGATGGAAATCAGACCAACGGATACTGCTTTAAAAAGAGCACTATTCAGCGTTAAGGCCCTGCAAACAAAAATAAATTTTATCACAAACCGGCTCTCTTCGCGTATTGAAGAATTGGATGCCTTTCAGAAAAATCTGTCCGGGCAGATCCTCGCCCGCGAATTTGCTAACATTTGGGATTCAGTTGGATATACCAGGCCCCTTAATCAAATAGTCAAATTTTCGGCAGTTAAAATGCGGCTGGTTGTCTATTTTTATTTGCGTAATAACACCGGCAAAGTTATACTGCTGTTGATCCTCGTTTTACTTTCAACAGTTTTTATCAGATCGTTAAAGCAGCGCCTGGCGTCCGAAGGGCTTCTAAACGCTGATTTTCAGGGGCAGTCGGTATTGCGATATCCATTTCTATCGGCTATAATAATTGTATTAACTACCTTTCAGTTTATTTTTCCGCGGCCGCCATTTGTTTTTAGCGCATTAATATGGGCTGTTTCCTCTATATCGTTAATTGCAATCGTAAGGAGCTTCATAACCAAGTTTTGGATGCGCGCCAGTATAATAATGTTTGCGCTGTTTTTGCTGGCATGCGCCGATGATTTAATTCTGCAGGCCACACGCACAGAAAGGTGGGGTATGCTGTTATTAGCTTTGGCAGGAGCAGCATGGGGGATTTTTGTGTTACTAAATGGTGAAAGAAAAGAACTAAAAGAACAATGGATTATTTACTCCATATGGATATTTGTTATAGTCGAAGTGCTTTCGGCGGCTAACAATGTGTATGGTCGCTATAATCTGTCAAAGGCTTTGCTTACTGCAGGTTTCTTTAATGTTATTATAGCCGCGTTATTTCTATGGGCAGTAAGATTAATAGATCAGGGCATTTCTTGGTCTTTTAACGTATATAAAGTTCCCGACAAGCGCTTGTTTTTTATAAATTTTGACCGCGTAGGCACAAGGGCTCCACTTTTCTTTTATGTTTTTATGATAGGCGGATGGGGCTATTTATTCGGGCGCAACTTTTATGCTTTCAGGTCGATGTTTAAACCACTTGAAAGTTTTCTGCTGGATGTAAGAACAATAGGCCATTATTCTTTTACCATAAATAGCATTTTGGTATTCTTTACAATCATTATTCTGTCGTCATTAACTTCCAAAGTCATTTCGCTTTTCGCTTCTGATAAATATGATGTTCCGGTTGGCGCAAACAAAACGGGAGGCGGACTGGGTAGCTGGATTTTGCTGATCCGTATTGCCATTATTACCATAGGCTTGTTTCTGGCTTTTGCCGCCGCAGGCATACCTACCGATCGCATCACTATAGTATTAAGCGCCCTGGGCGTTGGGATTGGCTTTGGTTTGCAAACTCTAATTAATAACCTGGTTAGCGGTTTAATTATTTCATTTGAAAAACCGGTTAATGTTGGTGATATTATTGAATTAGGCGATAAAGGCGGCACCATGAAATCTATAGGTTTTCGCAGCAGTATTATTGCAACCTGGGACGGTGCCGATGTAATAATACCCAACGGTGATTTACTGAACCAGCATTTAGTAAACTGGACACTCGACAACCGGACCCGGCGGGTTGATTTCCAGGTGGGAGTGGCATACGGTACTGATCTATCTAAAACAAAAGAGATAATCAACAAGCTTATTATTGCCGATAAAAGAATATTAAAAAAACCTGCCCCGGCTATCATAGTGAAAGAATTAGGACCCAATGCCATTGGTGTCCAGGTTTTTTTCTGGGTTCGTGATATCAGCGAATGGAGCGTGGTTAAAAGCGACTTAATTTGCGCCGTGGATGTCGCATTTCGTGATAACAAAATTGATATACCTTTTCCGCAGCAGGATATTCGTATCCGACCCCTTCAAAATAATGCTGGAACAAACCAGGCGGATACAGGACCTGTTTAGTTATTCAAATACATTTATTGAATTTGTCATTTATTTCGTCAGGATGTCCAATCGCCTGCTTTTCATTTGATAAGCATGTAATTCATATATTTATTAACCCTTTGCCGGCCGGCATTTAAAACTTAAAAAAATGGACGAGTATGCATTAATTATGAGACATGAGGATGGCACCAAAGTAGCGTCGCCAGAACAAATGCAAATCTGGATGAAACAAACAATGGATTGGATTGGCGGTATAGCAGCGCAAAACAAATTTGTAAGCGGTACCGGTTTGCCTTTTGCTGATGCCAAAGTAGTTGGGCACAATAGCGTGGTGACTGACGGCCCCTTTGGCGAAATTAAGGAAACCATTGGCGGCTTTATTACTGTTAAAGCCGATTCTGTTGAGGAAGCCGTTGAATTTGCCAAAGGCTGCCCTGTTTTGGTGGGCGAGGGCAACACCGTTGAAGTACGGAAAATAGCTAAAAGAGATGAAGCTCATTAAAAACAAGAAGCCTCCGTATGTTACGGAGGCTTTATCTGTTTAATGGAAAAGCAAGAACTAATACCACATTTATTCAGAACTGAATACAGCAAAATTGTATCGGTACTATGCAGGCGTTTTGGCTTTGACCATATGGAAACTGCAGAAGATATTGCCAGCGAAACTTTCCTTACAGCGGCTCAAACCTGGGGGTTAAACGGTGCGCCGCCAAATCCGATTGCCTGGCTTTATAGCGTGGCAAAAAATAAAGCTAAAAATCACTTGCAGCGCAATGCGGTATTTGAGACTAAAATTGCCGCAGAGATAAAAAATTTATATTCTTACAGCGATGAAAGCGAAATCGATTTATCGCCGCAGAATATTAGCGATAGTCAGCTCCAAATGATGTTTGCAATTTGCGACCCATCCATACCGGCCGAAGCGCAAATAGGTTTGTCGCTCCGAATTCTTTGCGGTTTTGGTATAGACGAAATTGCAGAGGCTTTCCTCTCTAATAAGGAAACCATCAATAAACGCTTATACCGCGCAAAAGAAAAATTGCGCCGGGAGCACAAAAAAATTGAGTTCCCGGGTACGGCGGAAATAAATAAAAGGCTGGATAATGTATTGACCACCATTTACCTGCTTTTTAGTGAAGGCTATTACTCCATTAGCCAAAATCAAACGCTTCGAAAAGATTTGTGTTTTGAGGCGATACGCCTTTGTAGCATGCTTGTTGAAAATAAAAGCTCCAATAAACCACCGGTTAATGCTTTGCTTTCGCTAATGTATTTTCATGCATCGAGGTTTGAGGCGAGGATAAATAAAAATGGCGACCTGGTTTTATACGATGATCAGGACACCAGTTTGTGGAACGATGAATTGATAGGTAAAGGAGCATATTTTTTAAAATGTGCCACAGGTGGCAGCGAGCTTTCAAAATATCATTTGCAGGCCGCAATAGCTTACTGGAATACTCAAAAAGCCGATACCATTGAAAAATGGGAAAATATATTACAGTTGTATAACAACTTATTACAAATTGAATATTCGCCAATTGCAGCGCTAAACAGAACCTATGCACTTTCAAAAGCCAACGGAAAAATACCTGCAATTATCGAAGCCGAAAAGCTGAAGCTTACCGGCAATCACTTTTACTTTGCCCTTCTGGGTGAGCTATATACGGGGATTGACGATAAAAAAGCAATCCTGAATTTGAAGAAAGCACTGTCAATGGCTAAAACCGATACCGATAAAAAACTGATGCAAAAGAAGATTGAAAGGTTATTGTTTTGATATTCAGATTCATGGCAAAACGGACTTAAGTTTCTTTTTAAAAAAGGGTAACAACTATTGCTTTTTAATTTAAATGCACTATTTTAGGAGCATCATGTAGACCATTTATTGCATGACGCTCCTAAACCGTATGAAATATTTTTTTTTGCTGCTATTATTCACAGTTAATATTACCTATGCTCAATTTACAATATCAGGGACAATTAAATCTCAAAAAAATATTCCATTAGGATCGGCCTCCATTACACTTTTCGGCGATTCTTTGTTCAAGAAGACAGATGTTTCAGGATCAGATGGCAATTTCAAGTTTACAGGATTAACTGAAAGAAAATATCGGGTGCTGATATCTTATACTGGATATTTGACAAAAGATACCGTGCTTTTTCTTCATGGCGACGATTATCTGCAGATAATTTTAATAGAGAATGCCGTTCAGTTGAGCGACGTAAATATCGATTCCAAAAAGGATTTTATGGAGAAAAAAGTAGACAGAATTGTTTACAACGTTGATGGCATAAGTTCATTTGATAATAAATCAGTGGTAGATATTCTGAAAGGCATACCGAGGTTAAACATAACCAATAATAATATTGAAATCAGGGGGCAGGGGACAGCAGTTGTAATGATAGATGATAGGGTGATTTATCTCTCAAATAAAGATCTGTTAGATTATCTGAGTATATTTAAAAATGATATTGTAAGTGTTGAAATTATTACCAATCCGCCGGCTAAATACGATGCGCAGGGAAGTGGCTTGATTAATATCGTAACAAAAAATAAAAAGTTAAAAGGGGTTTTTGGATATGTGGAAACAGGTATTACCAAAAATTCATATTTGGAGAATGATGAAACGCTAAGTTTAAGTTACAGAAACGATAACTTTAGTTTAACAACCTTGTTTGAAAGCTCTTTTGGGGCCTATAAGGAAAATGTTGAAAGTAGTACTGCTTTTTCACAGGGAAATCAAACCGATTGGGATGACATCGCCAATAATAAAAATAATATCAATAACAATCGCTTCAGTCTGGTAGGCGAATGGCTGCTAAGCAAAAAGACTAAACTTTATTCATCGTATAGTTTTATTTCTTCCAAAAATAACGATGTACAAAAACATATTTTGAATTACATCAGCAACGGTAACCTTGATTCTCTGGGTTACACCAGTGGAAACTCTACGAATCACAGCCAAACTAACCTTTTAAATTTTGGAATAAATTCCAACTTTGGAGAAAAGAAGAATACGCTTGATGCGTCTGTAGATTACATCAACAAAACAAGCGTACAAAATACAAATACTACAACGCTTAATTATTTAAACAATCAGGAACCCACCAATTCAAAATATGACTTGTATAGTTATGCAAACATTCCCAAAAATGTTTTAAGTGCTAAAATAGATATTTCTTTTCCTAAACTATTGGCAAAATACAATGTTGAACTTGGCTCAAAGTATACTGTATTCAATAACAATAGCCAAACAGATTATAACGAAACACTTAATGATATATCACTTTTCCCGAGTATAGCAACAAAAGATACTTTTAACTACCAGGAACAGGATATTGCAGCCTATATTTCTTTAAATAAAACATATAAAAAATGGGTCACGAAATTTGGGCTAAGAGACGAAGAAACTATCACGACGTCGTCAAATAGCTCAAATGATCACTACAACAATCTTTTTCCGAGTGCTTTTGTTCAATACAAGTGGTCCGATCAAATTTCAACCGATTTATCATACACCAGAAGGATTATCCGACCCTCTCTATTTGATGTAAACCCCTTTAGGTTTTATACCAGCATATTTTCCTATTACGTTGGTAACCCAACATTGAAGCCTTCTTTACAGGATAATTATAATTTTAATATCAGCTTAAAAAGCAATTATTTGTTTAGCGTTTTTTACAATACCAGTTATCTGCCTATTGTCTCTTTCCCGCTCAGCTCAGGAAATATTGTAGAAACAGAAAAAGAAAATAATGGGAAGCTTGAAAGATACGGGGTTAATTTTGATGTTAATTATAACTTTCTTAAGTGGATGCGTAATGCTTTTAGCGCTAGCGTTAGTAGCTATCAGTACCTTACTGATTATAATTATGAGTTGGGTAAAGTTCCCTTAAATATCACTTTATCTACATTCGATTCCTTTGAACTTGGCGATAATTTTTCTGCCGACATTAATTTTTCGGCGACATTGCCGGGTGGTGGGTATAACATATCTATTCAGAAAGGATATTCCAATTTTAGCTGCGGCGTTACAAAAACACTAGATAAGAATAGATTGATTTTGACACTTTCGGCTCAGGATATCTTTAAATCGGATATACAGGGGGCGACAACTACAACTGAGTCTTTTGTAAGCAGCATAAGTAACTATTACGATTTTAGGCAACTGATGCTATCTGTTAAATATAAATTCGGTAAGGAAGTAAAAGTAGTCAGAAAGAAAGGAAACATACCGGAAACATACCGGCTTTTATAATTCAAAAATCAGGCTATTCAATTACACGATCAACAACTGAGTAACATCGCTAAACTTTCTCACTTTTTTTAACCTAAAAAATCATATAAAAAAAGTAACCATCGAAAAGCAACTTGTGGATTTAGAATCCCTCCTGCAACCTTGTGCCCGTTTGGCGCAATTAAAACCCGATCAACAATTGAGTAACATCACTAAACTTTCTCAAAAAATTAATCAGTCCTAATTAAAAACTATGCTTAAGAAAAAACTTCAATCGTTGGTTTCCAAAGGAAACTTTGATCAATTGAGCAATTTTGAAATTATTTATGATGCTGCGGCTATGCAGATTATGGGTGGCGAAGAACCTTGCCCAAATCTTACGTCTTGCAGTAGTTATAGGGGGCCGTGTAGCGCCTTAACTACATGTGGTACATATAGTGCTGTTTAGTTAATCAACAATTTATTAGAGCTAATAATAATATTTATAAAAACTATGCTTAAGAAAAAACTTCAATCATTGGTTTCCAAAGGGAACTTGGACCAATTGAGCAATTTTGAAATCATTCATGATGCCGCTGCCATGCAAATTACAGGTGGTGAAGAGCCTTGCCCCAATTTAACTTCCTGTCAAAGTTTTACAGGGGCATGTAGTCATTTAACAACATGTGGTACTTATAACCCAGGTTGATTTTTTTTTGAATAAATCAAGCTACCTGAAGGTGTGTGCTTTTATCCGCACACATCTTCTCCTTAATTACATTTAATCTAACCCCAATTAATGAAACTATCACAGTACATATTATCAACAGATTCGTTGGAAGATGTTGGTTTAAATAACAAACGGGTAATATTTTCAACCCGTACCGCTACCTCTATTTTGGTGGAAAATACACTTTTAGATAATTTGTCTGTAGGTGATTTCAGCGCTATAGATGACGAGCTTTTAACTGTTTTAAAAGAGAAAGAGTTTATTGTTCCACGGGAAGAAAATGAGTTCGAAACCATTATTAATGCAAACGCATACAGAAAAGAGAACAGTAAATTTTTATCAATGACCATTCAGCCATCAGCAAACTGCCAATTAGGTTGTAATTATTGTGGGCAAAGTCATTCAAAACATTATGCAAGTGATGCGGTAATTGATAAATATTATGAGCGTATTGTTTATCTCCTTTCCGAAAAGGAATACGAAGGTATTGCTATTACCTGGTATGGTGGCGAGCCATTAACCGGATATTCTGCAATCAAAAAAACATCTCAAAAATTAATAGCCCTGGCCGAGGAAAGGGGTTTAAAATATAAGTCTGATATGATCACCAATGGGCTAAGTTTAAAGCCTTCTTTATTTAAGGAGTTGGTGGAGGAATGTAAGGTTACCACCTACCAGATCACTATTGATGGATCTGCCGAAGCTCATGATCAGAGACGATTTACCAAAACCGGCGACCCAACATTTGATATCATTACAAAAAATATCATAGCCGTATCACAAATGCCGGAATATGACGACAATGGTTGCCATATCTCTATCCGGGTGAATATTGATAAAACAAACTATTTGTATGTTGACCCGCTAATTGATTTTATTGTGGACAGTAAACTTACTCACAAGGTAAGTATGTACTTTGCACCTATTGTTGATTTTGGGGGTAATGATGCTGGTAAAGACAGTTTAAAGAAGGATTTTTTTGCTGAAAGAGAAATTGAGTGGCTTTTAAAGTGTTTTGAAAATAACGTTGGCATGAATGTAATGCCCAACAGGGTGTATTCTGTTTGTATGGCAGAAAATAAGAACTCAGAAGTGTTTGACGCATTTGGGAATATTTATGCATGCTGGGAGTTTCCTTATTCTGAAACGTATGGTTCCGGAGATAGTTTAATAGGAAATCTATTTTTTCCCAAAGAAACGTATAATGAAAACGCTACTTTGCGTGATTGGAATGATACCCTGCAATCTGGCAAAACATGGTGTAAAACCTGCACTCATTTACCCATTTGCGGAGGCGGATGCCCTAAGTCATGGCTTGAAGGAACGCCCGCTTGCCCGCCATTTAAATCAAATTATAAAGACAAGTTATTGTTGGATTATTTTATGAAAAAGAAGAGAGAAGAAGAAGCGAAAGTTGCAGTTAATTAAAAATGTTGCTTAAGTTTTTTGAATTGAATATTAATTATACGACTAATAAAATAAATGGCTTATCCTTTTTATCGCCAGTTAGATTCTTTTGATTGCGGGCCAACCTGTTTGCAAATGGTGACGGAGTTTTATGGTAAATACTATAGTCTCGATTTCTTAAGAGATGAGTGCTTTATAACCAGGGAGGGCGTAAGCTTATTGGGGGTTAATCAGGCAGCCGAAAAAATTGGCTTTAGAACGATAATGGCGAAGGTTACGCTTGAATCTTTAAAAGAGGAATGCCCCTTGCCTGCAATTTTACACTGGAACCAGGAGCATTTTGTTGTTCTTTATAAGATAAAAGAAAAAAAATACAGTATTAATAAACAGGATGGCCCGCAATACGTAATAGCCGATCCTGCTCACGGTATCACAAAAATTAAAGAAGCTGATTTTTTAAAATGCTGGCAAACTTCAGAAAACAACAAGGGGGTAGCTTTATTACTCGAGCCCACCGCGGCTTTTTTTGATGTGAAAGATGAAAGCTCTTCAAATAAAAGCGAATTCAAGTTTTTGCTGAGTTATCTGCGTCCATTCAAAAAAACAATGTTATTGTTAGCGCTGTGCATGTTACTGTCGGTTGGAGTAACTATAGCGCTTCCCTATTTTACGAAAGGCCTTATTGACAAAGGGATAATTTCAAAAAGCTATTCCTTTATCTTATTATTTGCAGTCTCCCAATTGCTTCTATACATCAGCAGCAGTGTTCTGGATATTGTTCAGGGATGGTTATTACTGCATATGAATGCAAAAATCAGCCTTAACATTATTTCTGATTTTCTTAAAAAATTACTTCGTTTACCCATTCGTTTTTTCGACAGCAAGTCTGTTGGCGATGTTTCCCAGCGTATTAATGATCATCACAGGATAGAAGGTTTTTTAACCTCCGATATCATAAGTACCTTGTTTTCAATGTTGCAGATTGTTATTTTTTCGTTTATCCTGCTTTCTTATAAATTTAGTCTATGGGTAGCATTCGTTCTTTTTAGTGCTGCAGGTATCGTATGGATATTGCTTTTTCAGAAAAAACGGAAGCAGCTTGATTACATGCGATTTATTCAAAATAAGACTACCCAGGAAAAGCTTTTTGAATTAGTAGTTGGAATGCAGGAAATAAAGTTATTTGGCAACGAGACCTCAAAAAGGTGGGAATGGGAACAGTTGCAAATGCGACAATATCGTTTAAATATAAAAAGCCTTAAGCTCGAACAATACCAACAATCGGGATTTGTTTTCTTTTCGCATCTAAAAAACATATTAATATCTTTCTTAGCCGCAGTTTCTGTGATGAATGGTCAAATTAGCCTTGGCGTAATGCTAAGCGTTTCATTCATAGTAGGTCAAACAAATGGCCCTTTGCAACAATTGATAAAGTTTTTTAAATCAGCCCAGGATGCCAAACTGAGTTTTAGCAGGTTACAGGAGGTTCATCAAAAAGATGACGAGGAAAAAGATGATTCAAGCAGTTTTAAGCCGGAAAATGATGAAGATGCACATAAAAGTGTTTATTTAAATAACGTCGGTTTCCAATATCAGGGTCCACGATCTCCATTCGTATTAAAAAATATTGATTTGATTATTCCTAAAGGAAAAATTACTGCGATTGTGGGCGAAAGTGGAAGCGGGAAAACAACCCTCATGAAATTGCTTTTAGGGTTCTATCAACCTACTCAAGGTGAAATTATAATAGGAGATGTTCCTTTGGCCAATTTTTCTCCAAAGTGGTGGCGGAGGCAGTGTGGTACGGTTATGCAGGATGGTTATATTTTTTATGATACCATAACCAAAAACATAGCCCTTGATAGTAATGACACCGATTATGAGAAATTCGAAAAATCGGTTAAAGTAAGTAATGTTAATGAATTTGTAGAGCAGTTGCCCTTAATGTACAATACCAAAATTGGAAGTAGTGGAATGGGGTTAAGCGGTGGTCAAAAGCAGCGGATATTGATAGCCAGGGCTGTTTACAAGAATCCCAGTTATTTGTTTTTCGATGAAGCTACCAGCAGTTTGGATGCTAATAACGAAACAGCAATAATGAATAGTCTTGATGACTTTTTTATCGGGAAAACGGTTGTTATTATTGCACATCGGCTTAGCACAGTGAAAAATGCAGATCAAATAATTGTATTAGAAAAGGGCAGAATTGTTGAGACGGGTAATCATCAATCGTTAACAATAAATAAAGGCAAATATTTCGAGCTCGTTAAAAATCAATTGGAATTGGGAGTTTAATTGCAGATTATGAATGTTGCTTGTCAAAGCATTATTCGTTTATCATTGTTGAATTATTTTTTAATTTAACATATCCTTGTTATTTTACAACAGCAATTTAACCGGGTGAAAAAAATCATAGGCATTTTGGCTGCAATTCTTTGTAAATCATTTTTGTCCTACAGCCAAACTGTTGATAAAAGTGCTCATGAAGCTTTTGTACTTACCCGGATGGTTAACAAATTCCATGTAGATCCCCGGCCCGTTGATGACAAATTTTCGGCCGATGTGTTTTCGGGAATGCTGGACAATGCTGATCCCGACAGGATTTTTTTTAATAAAAGCGACATTGCCAGGCTCAGTATTTATACTAAAACGCTTGACATCGAAATAAAAAACAGCAAAACAGGGTACCTAACACTTTTTATAAATATTTATAGCCGAAGACTTAAGCAAACTGATTCATTGATTGATGCAGTATGCAAAACTCCTGTTGATTTTTATACAAATGAGAAGTACACAGTGGCCGAACGCGAGTTATATCCGGGTTCGCTTGCTGCCATGCAGCAAAAGTTAAATAAAAAGCTGAAGGCAGATATACTTGATGACTTGATTGATGACCTCCCGGGCAGCTTCAAAACATTCGGGCCAGCAAAACAAAAAAAATATGTTGATAGCGCCGGGGCGGCAGATTGCATAAAAGTGACATCAGCCTTAAAAAGAAAAATAAACAATATACTGCATGGTACCCATAACATAACCCAATATGTAGGTGATATTTATTGCGAAACAATTGCATCATGTTTCGATCCGCACACAGAGTTTTTCCCGCCCGAAGAAAAGGAGAACTTTGAAAGTCATCTCGGGAAACAACCATTTCTTTTTGGGTTTAAAATTAAGCCTGATAAAAATGGAGGTGTTGATATTGATAATCTGGAGCCAGGTAGTCCGGCATTTAAAGGCGGTAAACTAAACAAGGGCGATAAATTTATCAGTATACAATGGGAGGGCGGCGAGCCTATAACCGTTTCTGACATGTCCGTGCAGGAGTTTAGTGCCTTGCTTGATGAAAGCGCTCAGAAAAAGGCATTGTTCGTCATGAAAAAAACCGATGGTACAATAACAAAAGTATTACTGGAAAAAGAACAGGTTGCGGGCGATGACGACTCCAAAGTAAAGAGCTTTGTTTTAAAGGGGAGTAATACGGTCGGTTACATTTATCTACCCGCTTTTTATGAAGATTGGGATAGTAATAATGATGGTCTTAACGGCTGCGCAAATGATGTGGGGCGCGAAATATTGAAGCTGAAGAAAGAAAATATCAACGGCCTTATACTCGATTTGCGATACAACGGCGGCGGCTCAACCGAGGAGGCAACCGAGCTGGCGGGTATGTTTATTGACGCGGGCCCGGTTGAGCAGGTTAAGGACCGGGGTGCAAAAATATTTACCATGAAGGATGTAAACAGCGGAACAATTTACGATGGCCCGCTGGTAATACTGGTAAATGGTTATAGTGCTTCGGCTACGGAGTTGATAGCCGGTACTTTGCAGGATTATAATAGGGCAGTTATTGTTGGCTCGCCCACTTACGGCAAAGCTACAGCACAAATTGTTTTGCCAATGGATACAACGGTTACGCCAGAAAATATGGCTCAAAAACAAACAGAAAATTACCTTAAAGTAACAGTTGGTAAGCTTTACCGGCTTAATGGCACCACCGCACAGTTTAGCGGCGTAAAGCCCGATATTATTTTACCCGATATTTTAGACGCCTACATTACTAAGGAAGCCGACGAGCCTTTTGCGCTGCGCCCTAATACTATCGAACCCAATAAATATTATCAGCCGTATCCTCTTCTGCCTTTAAATAAACTGGCGGCGGGTGTGCAAACGGAAATTGATACAAGTAAATATTTTAATTCGGTTAAAAGGTTTATCGCTGACTTAAAACTGGAGAAAACGGAAAAAGATATTCCCCTTAATTTTAACGATGCGCTTAGCGATAATGATGCCCTTACAACCCAAAGTGAAAATACATCGATTCCTGATGTGGTATCAAAAAAATATGCAGTTCAAAATAATCAGTACGAAATTACCAGGATGCAGACAGATGATTATCTTAAAGAAATGAGTGAGGAGTTTACGCATCAGGTAGCTGTTGATCCTTATATTAGTATAGCCTATGATGTGCTAGCCCAATTAAAATCACCATAAATCAACCTGAATAAAATCACATGAGAAAACTATTTATCTGCAGCATTGCCTTAATAGGTTTACTAATTGCCGCAACAAAACCTGCTAAGGCACAAAGTACAACTGGCGATGCAGTAAGCTATATGAATTCTATAAGTGATGCGGAAACGCAAATGAATAAATCATACATGGCCTACGTGAGCGCGGCTGCGCACAGCAGCCGTAAAAGAAAAATAGAGAAGTTAAGGGTACAAACGGTTGATAATATTGTTATCTGCCAAAATACCATCAATTACCTTACGGCTTACAAAGGCGATAATTCGTTACGTCAAAGCAGTTTAAGTTACGTGCAGCTTTGCTATAAAATATTCAATGAAGACTACGTCCACATTGTAAATATGGAAGACATAGCCGAAAGAAGTTACGATGAAATGCAGGCTTATTTATTACTACAACAAGCCACCGATGATACATTGGAAGTTGCCGTAAAGCGTATGGATAAAGCGGAACGCAACTTTGCAGCCAAATACAATATAACCCTTACCGACGCAAAATCAGAACTTGGTGATAAGATGGATGCAACCGGGCGCCAAAGTAAATACCGCAATAAGGTATATCTTTTATTTTATAAATGTAATTGGGAAGATAACCAGTTGACAACAGCACTTAATGAAAAAAATGTAACTAAAGTTGAACAGACACGCAGCGCACTGGATAAATACGCGATAGAGAGGCTTAAGGTATTGGATACTTTACACACCTTTGAAAACGATGGCTCACTTGCTAACGCCTGCAATCAGGCATTAACTTTTTATAAAAATGAAGCCGAAACCCAAATACCCCAATTGACCGATTTCTTTTTAAAGGAAGAGAATTTTGAAAAGCTAAAAACAGCTTTAGATGCAAAACCACAAAGTACCCGAACGCAGCAGGATGTAGATACCTATAATAAAGGGGTAAATGATATGAATAACAGCGTGAATACATTTAACCAGATAAATGCCGATTTAAATAACGGCCGCAACGATGTCAACAAAATATGGGACGCCACCGAGAAAGCATTTATTGATGTGCATACGCCTTATTACAAGTAGTTAAATTAATCCAAAATAATCAACCAATGTTTTTCTTTCTTATAAGAATGATAGAGGAGTTCCGTTACCGGGGCTCCTTTTTTATTTGCGGCCTTTTCTCTTCAATTCGAGGTGCTTTTTATGATATTTTAATCATTTTTCTGTTTTTATTAAAATAAATTATTGTTTCAGTTAAATTATATTAACTACTATCAATTTGAATGTATTGTGAATGATTTTAATGGGTAATTTTTAGGTTATTTTTATAAAATAGACAGTTTTAGTAAAAATTTATCACATAAAATGATTTTATTTTAATGTAATGTAAAAATTACATTAAAATAATTTGTAATTTTAGAAAACTAACTAACTGATCTTTTAAATTAATTTGAAAATTATGAATCAAAAATTACTTTTTTTACTGTTTATGGCATTTTTAATGAGCTCTGCTACAGTTTTTGCGCAAAAAATAGCAGGAACAGTAACAAGTTCGGGCCAAACCGTAATCGGATGTAATGTAAGGGCTGTTCCATCAGGTGCAGGAACGGCAACCGGTATTGATGGCAAGTACAGTCTTGCCTTAAAACCCGGCACTTACCAGGTGACATTTTCTGCACTGGGTTATGAACAAAAAACTATATCAGTACAACTTGCTGCCGACGAAAGCAAAGTTATAGATGTAGAACTTGCCTCTGCTTCCGAATCGTTGAAAGAAGTAGTTGTTGTAGGTGGTCGTGGAGCACCGCGCTCAAAATTAGAATCGGCAGTTCCGGTTGATGTTATTAGTATTAATGGCATCAATGAATCAACTGCAAAGCCCGATTTGATGAGTCAGCTTAATCAAAATGTACCTTCATTTAACTACAACAAACAATCGGGTGCCGATGGTGCCGACGCGATTGACTTTGCCAGCTTGCGCGGTTTAGGATACGATCAAACCTTGGTTTTGGTTAATGGCATCCGTCGCCACATGTCCGCATATGTTGATGCAGGCCAGTCTGCCCGTGGACGTGGAAACAGCGGTACCGACTTAAATGCTATTCCGGAAGACGCGATTGACCACATTGAAATCCTGCGCGATGGTGCTTCAGCCCAGTATGGTTCTGACGCGATTGCGGGTGTAATCAATATCGTTTTAAAGAAAGATATCAACCACTTAACGTTTGATGCAGGCTTTAGCGGTTATGATGATCAAAAATATAACACTCTAAATTTCCCCGATCCTAATGCCTATTATACCGGCAAAAAATTTGACGGTCAAACCTTAACCCTTGGTGCCGATTATGGTATTGCAATAGGTAAAAATGGTGGCTTTTTAAATATCGGCGGTAATTATGAAGGGCAGGGGAAAACCTTCAGAGATGCACCCGATCTGGCTATCAGCCGCGAGCGCCGTGCTTTTGGTGATGGATCAATTGATGTTGGCGGAGGCATGTATAACATGGAGGTACCAATTAAAGGTACTAACACAGTATTTTACTCTTTCGGAGGTTACAATTACAAACACTCGCAGGTATATGCCTATACCCGCAGCTGGAATTATGACGATGGACTTCGTGCTAACCCAACAAAATTCCCTACTGACCCGACAACAGGCGATCTGGTTTTTGTACCGGGCATAATGAAAATAGATGCTCCGGCGGGTGCAGCCTTTAATGCGGACAATGTTTACTATGATCCGGAAGAAGATGTTTATATAAAAGACATGTCGGCTGCGGTTGGCTTCAGAGGCAAAACAAATGACGATTGGGAGTGGAATGTAAGCAATAATACAGGCCGTAATGATTTCCATTACTTTGGCGAAAATACTTTTAACGCCGCTTTAGTGGTTACCCCGGGCCAGCCAATACAAACTCGTTTTGATGATGGTGGTTTCAACTACCTGCAAAACACTACCAATGCCGATATAACCAAGCATTTTAAAGATGTAGCGCAAGGTCTACAACTTTCGTTTGGTGCAGAAACCAGGTATGAGCGTTACCAGATCTACGCCGGTGAGCCTAACTCTTATATTGGTTCAACCACACCGGTACCTATTACTGTTGATGGTGTAACTACCCTGCAGGTAAAAGCATCTGGATCTGAAGGTTATCCGGGTTATTCGCCAACTGATGCACGTATAGCTAATCGTGGGTCTGAAGGTGCTTATTCAGAAATCGCGTTGGACGTTACCAAAAAATGGTTGGTTGACTTAGCCGAACGCTTTGAGAATTACGACGATTTCGGTTTCGTAGGTACCGAAAAATTTGCAACCCGCTATAAACTTACCAGCGACTTTAACCTGCGTGGTTCAATAAGCACTGGTTTCCGTGCGCCAAGCTTGCAACAAATGAACTTTAGCAATACCAATACCGAGGTGGTGAATGGTAACCTTATTTATACTAAAACCGTACCAAACTACTCGCCAATTGCCAGAGCTGCCGGTATTCCTAAATTAACACCCGAAACTTCAACCAATTACAGTTTAGGTTTTACCTGGGCGCCTATCAGTGCGTTAAACTTCAGTGTTGATGCTTACGATGTTAAAATTAAAAACAGAATTGTGTTCTCTGGTCAGTATGCCGAAGGCGATCCGTCATTTGGTGATCCAAATACTCCGGGAACATTAAATAACCTGTTACTTGCCAGCCAGGTTGCACAGGCATCGTTCTACACCAATGCGGTAAATACTACCAATACAGGTGTTGACATTGTTGTTGATTACAAAACGCGTTGGGATAACAAACAACATTTCTTTGCAACATTTGCAGGCAATATTCAGCATGTAACTATCAATCAAATTAACGTTCCTACAACTTTTAAAGGTTCGGCCAGCGACAGCGCGCTTTTCTTTTCAGACAGGGAACAATATTTCTTAAAATATGCTGCACCAACAGCTAAATTAAATTTGAGTTTAGAATATGGTATTTCAAAATTAGCTTTCGGAACTCGTTTTACCTACTACGGTACGGTTAAAGAACTGGGCTTTGGAGAAGTAAGTGCGCCAGCCAATGCGCCCGACCAATTCTTCCCTTATGTTGATTTGGATAATGGCGGCGGTGCAGTGCCGGAAATATTTGTGTTCCATCCAAAAGTAACCACCGATATTTATGCAACTTATAAAGTGGCAAAAAATCTGTCATGGTATGTAGGGGTTGATAACCTGTTCAATGTACACCCTGATGAGGCTGTAGTTAAAGGATCGGTAAGCGCAACAAGCGGTACCAGTTCATTTGGCGATAGTAACTCAGGTGGTCCGTTTGAGTCTGTTCAAATGGGCTTCAATGGTATGAGATTGTACACCAAATTGAAATTCACCTTCTAACAAATAGTCAGAATTTACTCAGCGACCCTACCCCCTAAAAGGGGTAGGGTTTTTTGTTGCCGATAGTCTTGGACATTTCTATAATTTGCGAAATTGCTTATCTCTTATCAAATAGTTAGTTTTAGAGACATTATCCCTGCTATGAAAAAAGTTATATTTTCCCTGTTTGTATTACTTTCAATAACTCAGCTTAAACTTAATGCCCAGAATTATACTTTTGGGGTTCGCATTATTGGCAAAGGCAGGCCGATGATCCTTATCCCAGGTATAAAAGGCTCGGCAGATACCTATAACGATGTTGTTGCTCATTATAAAGACCATTATAGGTGCTATGTAATTACTTTAGCGGGCTTTGCCGGGCAGCCAGCATCCGGCGAAGTGAACCACCCCCTGCAAGACCAGAGAGACGAAATTATCAGATATATTATTGAACAGCACCTGCGCAAGCCGGTAATGGTAGGCTTTAGTTTCGGCGGTAGCCTGGCCTTGTGGATAGCCTCAACGCGCCCCGACCTGATAGGTCCGCTTATTGAACTGGACGGCGTTCCTTTTGATGCCGGGATAGAAAAAAACCATGTCAACATGGATTCTATACGCAAGGACGCCAGGAACAGGCGGGAGAAAATTATCAGCGCTACGCCCGATTATTGGCGCCATGTAGATTCTATCCGCCATACTAAAAAATTTCGCGATGACGGCCTTGCAGAACTGCAAGAACTGGTAACAGACACCAATAGAATAAAACAAATAATGGAGTGGGATAATTTAAGCGACTATAAGACCAGCAGATTGATGATAAATGAAATGAACGGGCTTGATTTGCGGGATAGCGTATCGAATATACATTCACCAATATTGGTGCTGGGCTCGTGGATTGGCTGGGGTAATTTCAAAACCAAAGATGCCGTTGAAAAAAGATATCAAATGCAGTACGCCCCCGCCGACAAGGTGACCATCGTTTTCTCTGAAAAAGGCAAACACTTTTTAATGTATGAAGATTATGACTGGATGATAGCAGAAATGGATAAATTTTTAAAGTCGATATAAAAAGCAGAAAAATTATACTTCATCAAGTAATTCCTGTGGTTCATGTAAATTAATATAGCCGGTGGGGCGTATTATCTTTCTTCGTGATATAATTAAAAAATCACTAAACAGAAAGATCATGAAAAACCACTTTCACAACGAAGATGACCACTCTCTTCCAACAAATGAAGCTAATAACGATGGCATTGATCGCCGGGGATTTTTAGAGTGCATGGCCTGGGCAGGCACCGGCGTATTATGGATGATGTCGGGCGGCATTTTAAAATCATACGGCATGAGCCAGATGATTGATAAAACCACAGGCGGCCTTAAAAAAGGATTGTTACTACCTCAGTCTGATTTTAGCTTTGTGCAGATCAGTGATAGCCATATCGGTTTTAATAAAGCTGCTAATCCAGATGTAATATCAACACTACAAGCAGCCATTGCCAAAATAAATAATATGCCAACGGCGCCCTCATTTGTGCTGCATACCGGCGATCTTTCTCACCTGGCCCAGGCAGATGAATTTGATACCCTTGAACAATCATTAAAAAGTATAAAAACCGATCGTATTTTTTATGTTCCGGGCGAGCATGACGTGACCGACAATGGCAAGCTTTACCTGGAACGTTATGGAAAAGGAACCCTGGGCGATGGCTGGTATAGCTTTGATAAAAACGGCGTCCATTTTATAGGCCTGGTTAACGTTACCAACCATGTGGATGGCGGCTTAGGTTATTTAGGCCCCGATCAATTGAAATGGCTGGAAAATGACGTTAAAGGTTTATCAAGCAGTACGCCTATTGTTGTTTTTGCACATATTCCGCTTTGGGCTGTATATCCGCAATGGGGCTGGGCAACGTCAGACAGTGCACAGGCACTTTCTTTCCTTAAACGCTTCGGCTCGGTATCGGTATTAAACGGTCACATCCACCAAACCATACAAAAGGTTGAAGGTAACATTACTTTCCATACCGCTAATTCAACAGCGTTTCCGCAGCCTGCTCCGGGATCGGCTCCATCACCAGGCCCAATGAAAGTTCCGGCAGAAAAATTGAGAACACTATTAGGTTTAACCAGTGTAAATTATGTTGAACATAACCACTCGCTGGCCATAACTGATACGCCACTAATAGATGCCGCAGCAGCCACTATTGGTCAATAAAAATTTAATAAGAATATCATTTTATGAAAAAGACAATATTGCTTTTAGCAGCATTTGTGGGTTTGTTACTGGGTTTAACATCATCTGCCTTTGCCCAATTAAAACCGGTTGATAGTGGATCGTCACTGAAATTTACTGTTCAAAACCTGGGATTTGACGTTGATGGTACCTTTAACGGTTTTCAGGGTAAGCTCTTATTCGATCCGCAAAATCCATCGTCTGCCAGTTTTGATGTAAGTATCGACGCGGGCACCGTTAATACAGATAATCATCTTCGCGACGAACATTTGCGTGATGAAAGCTATTTCGATGTGAAAAATTATCCGCGTATCCGTTTGGTATCGTCAAAAATTTCTGGCAAAAATGGGACTTACAATTTAACGGCGCAGCTGACTATCAAAGGAAAGACAAAACAGGTGAGCTTCCCATTTACGGCGGTACCAACTGCTGATGGATACATTTTCAAAGGAAGCTTTAAAATTAAAAGAAAAGAATTTGACGTTGGTGGCACCAGCACAATAGCCGACGAGTTAACAATTGATTTAAATGTGCATGCTGTAAAGGTTTAAAATAAGAAGTTGATGATAAACAAGAAATTTGCGGTAATTGTATCGCTTGCTACGGTAGTAATATTAAGCATAGCCATGGCGAAACCAGAATCAAAAGAGACACCGCAATACCAAAATTTAAAAGTGCTGCCTAAAAATATCAGCTCAAAAGATTTAAATGGAATTATGGTTGATGACTTTCAGGATGCGTTAGGTGTTGGCTGTGATTTTTGCCATGCAGCAGCAAAGGATGGACACGGGCTCGATTTTGTAAGCGATGCAAAACCCGAAAAAAATATTTCGCGCGCAATGATGCGGATGACCATAGGTTTAAATAAAAAGTATTTTAAGGCCAAACATCCGCTTATAGGCAGCAATGCATTGGTGGTTACCTGTAATACGTGCCATAAAGGACAGGCATTTCCTGATGGCGCCGAACCGAAATAGTGTGTGAAATGGTTTTAAAAGACCGCCCGCCGGCCATTTTAAAGGAAATGATAAAATAAATGAATAGTTTTAATAGTTTAATTGATAAAGTTTTGAAGGGTAGTAAACTAACGTATCATCTTGTTTTTTGGCTGGCGGCTTACCTGTTCTGGATATTTATTTTCCGTAACAATACGCTCGTAATTACACATGCTATTACCATACAATTTTGCTATCTGGTTTTTATTGCTGCAAACTACTATTTCAATTCGTTGTATGCTATCCCGCGGCTGCTCAATAAAAAAAAGTATGTAGTTTTTGTGTTGTGTTTTGTATCGGCAATAGTTGTTACTGCTGTTTTGCGGGTACCGGTATCGGTTTTTGTTTATCGTTATGTATTTAAAATCACCAATAATCATTTCGATTACCTGATGGTTTTTTATAACTCGTTTATCAATATTCTGTTTTGGGTGATAGTAATTTTAACGGGGAAGATGATTGCAGATAAAATAAGATCGCAGCGGTATATCGAAAAAATTGAAAGTGAGCGGGCTTTCAATGAACTTAACTTTTTAAGGGCGCAATTTAACCCTCACTTTTTGTTTAACTCCATCAACTCCATTTATGGGCATATTGATAAGTCTAACAAAGTCGCCCGCGATATGCTGCTGATATTCTCTGAGATGCTTCGATATCAATTGTATGAATGCAATGTTGATCAGATTGAGGTGGAAAGAGAGCTTAATTACATCAAAAATTATATCGCCCTGCAAAAAAGCAGGATGGACGAGCGCGTAGTAGTCAACTTTTGCGCAACCAATATGGATGGAAATATCAAGATAGCACCCTTATTGTTGATTACTTTTATAGAGAATGCCTTTAAATATGTTGGGTTTAATGAATACAAAGAAAACAGGGTTGATATTACATTGAATTATGACAGGGGCGCGCTATTTTTTACGATATTTAATACAAAGGATACTTTTATCAGCAGCCCCGAAAAATCATCTGGCTTGGGCATTGCCAACACCAGGCGTCGCCTGGAATTGATTTATCCAGATGAGCACCTTTTGGCAATTGACAATAATGACGAGGGCTTTGGAGTACACCTAACTTTATTAAAGGTATGACGCTGAATTGTTTAATAATTGACGATGAGCCTATAGCCCGCAAATTATTGCAGGAATACATAGAGGAGATTGATTTTTTAACGCTGGTTGGATCGGCAGAAAATCCTTTAAAGGCAGTGGGGTTGATTAATAAATTTGATGTTGATTTAATCTTTCTGGATATCAACATGCCAAAGATCAATGGCCTTGATTTTTTACGTTCGGCCGATAACCTGCCCATGGTAATTATGACTACCGCCTATGGGCAATATGCCCTGGATGGTTTTGAGATGGATGTGATTGACTACCTGGTTAAACCCTTTTCGCTGGAGCGTTTTTTAAAAGCATCTCAAAAAGCATTGGAGTTACATACACTAAAACAAAAAGCAAATCAACCCGAAAAGACAGCCGGCTATTTTTATGTGAAGTGCGATGGTAAAATTGAAAAAGTAAACTATGATAATTTGCTTTACATTGAAGCCATGGCCAATTATGTAACACTTTATACCACAAATGATAAACTAATTGTATACCTAACAATAAAGGGTGTTTTGGAAAAACTACCGGCCGAAAAGTTTCTACAGGTGCATAAAAGCCACATTGTCAATCTGGATAAAATCAACACGATTGAAGGTAATATGTTGCATTTGGGCGATAGAAAAATAACCATTGGCTTAAGCTTTTATGATGAAGTGATGGACAAAATATTAAAGGGGAAATATTTAAAAAGGTAACAGGCATCTGACAGAATACCTATCGGGATATTTCTATTTTTACAAACATGAATGCCATCACCCTTAAACATACCAATAGCACTGACCCTGATTTTCGCGTATTAATTACTGAACTGGATGCCGAATTACGTGCGACCTATGACGAACTGATGAATACCTATGATCAGCATAACGTTATAGAAGAGATAGATACCGTAGTAATAGCTTATGTTGATAGCCTACCGGCGGGGTGCGGCTGTTTTAAGGCGTTTGATAAGCAAGCGGCAGAAGTTAAGCGCATGTATGTAAGGCCACAATATAGAGGCATGGGTATTAGTGCAATGGTATTGAAAGAGCTGGAAGCATGGGCTTCATCTTTGGGTTATATCCGGATGATTCTGGAAACTGGCGAGAAACAACTTGCCGCTATTAGTTTATACCAAAAAGGCGGCTATTTAAAGAGCGATAATTACGGCCCATATATTGGCTTAAAAACCAGCTTGTGTTATAGTAAAACATTATAATCTGCGGGTACTTGTTTGTTATCCCACAATCGTTTAAAAATCCATTTTTGATTAACCCTCACTATTTCAGCTAATAAACCGTACCTTTGCGCGATTATTTTCTTGAAAAAGGCAATTCACCATTAAACAGGGCATCCTCTTCAACGATAATAAGTAAAAGACGAGGAATGTTATGAAAAAAATAGTTGATTACAGGAAACTGTTAAATGTTAATGAAACCGCTGAATTGCAGGAACTAAAAACGGTTTACAGATCGTTAGTAAAAACCTGGCACCCCGATAAGTTTCATGATAACGCAGAACTGAAATTAGAAGCCGAAGAAAAAAGCAAACAGATAATTGAAGCCTATCATTTTTTGGTAAGCATAGCTCCGGAAACCCGTAACCAGTCGCTGCCAGAATATAACGTTACTACTGCTTCGGCTATTACCGATTTTGATTTTAAATCGCAGGTATTAACCATGTATTTTGCTGATGGTAATTCATACGAATATTTTGACGTGCCCAAAGCAGTCTACATTAAAATGATTAACTCCGATTCTCCCGGACGCTTTGCCCGCAGGCATATTTTCAACAACTACGTTTACAGAAGTTTGAGCAGACTGGTTGCTTCGGCATAATGTTAAAATTTATTGACCAGCTCCGTTAAATATTGTTAAATAAAGCACCCGCATAGGGCGTTTTGTCGTTTGCAATAATCGCCAACCCGGTAATAAACAGTTTACGGGCTGAATAAGTATTTCGAAGAGCTTGTATAAGGCAAATGCGGCTTTCGCCGCATTGCCATTTACAAATTATATAAAGGGGTATTGTCAGGTTGATTATATCCTGCTCACTAATCCGCTCTCAACCCGTTTACGATATGACCAAAAGAATACTATCGGGAAAATAAATAAGTTAAATATGGTGTTGGTTATCAGTCCGCCTATCACCACAATAGCCAATGGCTTTGATGCCTCTGAACCAATGCCATTTGACATCGCTGCCGGTAACAAACCAATAGCCGCCATCATTGCAGTCATCACAACAGGGCGCAAACGATCCTCAACGCCGGCTTTAATAGCAATTGCAAATGATGTCCATGTGGTGTGATGCTTTAAATGAGTAATGTTGCTTTTAAATTTGGTTATCAATATCACGCCGTTTTGAACGCAAATACCAAACAGGGCTATAAAACCAATACCGGCCGAAATATTGAAGTTCACTCCCGTTATAAGCAATGCCAGTATCCCGCCCATAATGGCGAATGGAACATTGTTCAGCACTAGCAGCGAATCGCGGAAGTTACCGAACAGGATAAACAGGATGAAGAAAATGATCAGCAAACTGATAGGAACTACCTGGCTCAGCCTTTTGGTAGCACGTTGCTGATTTTCAAAATCTCCCGCCCATTGTAACGAATAGCCTTTTGGTAGTTTAATTTGTGCGTCAACTTTATCCTGTGCTTCTTTAATGGTGCTTCCCATATCCCTGCCGCGGATAGAGAATTTTATAGCGCCGTAACGCTGATGATCATCACGATAGATCATGCTGATGCCGGTAAGCTTTTTGATGCTGGCAATTTCGCGCAGCGGAACAGTATTGCCGCCAAGGGTGGGTACGCGTAAATCGCCTATGGCTTGCTCATTATTTCTAAAATCTTCCGGATAGCGGATCCGCAAATCAAACTTACGCTCGCCCTCATAAATTTGTGTTACCGCCTTACCGCCAATGGCCATTTCAATTACGGCATTTGCATCGGCAGCGGTAACACCATATTGGGCCATCTCCTGCTGGTTTAAATCAATATCCAATTCCGGCTGACCAACATTATGAAGGATGCCTAAATCCTCAATTCCTTTTACGCCCTTTAAAATCGAATAAATATTTACTTCACGTTTTTCAATGTATTTATAATCATCGCCAAACATTTTAACAACGATAGAGCCTTTTACACCCGAAACCGCTTCTTCAACGTTGTCAGAAATTGGTTGGGAAAAGTTGATGTCAACGCCAGGGAAAAACTTAAGCTTTTCCTGCATTCGCTGTATAAGTTCCTCTTTGGTTTCTTTTCGTTTCCATTGATCCTGCGGATAAATATCCACGTGAAATTCGATGTTGTAAAACCCTGTGGCGTCGGTACCATCATTTGGCCGACCGGTTTGCGACATCACTTGTTTTACCTCATCAAAACTCAGAAAGATATTGCGCATCTCATTCGCCATTTTAACCGATTCTTTTAACGAGATACTTAGCGGACCCGTGGCGCGCACGTAAATGGCACCTTCATTTAGTTCGGGCAAAAACTCGGTACCTAAAAGGCTAAAGCTGGCTAAACTGAGTACCAATGCAACAATGGCTATCGGGAAAACAAGCTTTCGACCCTTAAAGCAAACCGAATAAAACCTCATGGCGTTATGCGTAATGAAGTTGACAAAAACATTATGTTTTTCTTTTACATCCTTGTTCAGCAGTACACTTGCCAGAGCAGGTACAAACGTGAAAGTGAGTATTACAGCGCCCAATAAGGCAAAACCAAGGGTCCAGGCCAGTGGTGAAAACATTTTTCCTTCTACCTTTTCAAAACTAAAGATGGGTAGTAATCCGGTAATAATAATCAGCTTAGCGAAAAATATACCCTTGCCATTTACCAGGCAGGCTTTTTTAATTAGCCCCAGCTTGCTCATTTTGTTGTAATGCTCCATACCCACTTCTTTCGCCCGGTGATCCAGCACAACAAATATCCCTTCAACCATTACCACGGCGCCATCTATAATGATCCCAAAGTCAATTGCACCCATGGATAACAAATTGGCCGACATTCCTTTAAGTTTCAAGCATATAAATGCAAACAATAACGCCAGCGGAATAATAAGCGAAACAATAAGCGTGGTGCGCCAATCGGCCATAAACAGGAATACAATTACGGTTACGAAGATGATGCCTTCGGCCATATTGTGTAAAACGGTATGGGTCGCAAAATTTACCAGGTCCTCACGATCGTAAAACGTTTTTAGTTTTACATCGTCGGGTAGTATTTTATTATTAAGGTCGTTTATTTTTATCTTAAGATTTTTTATAACAACACTTGGATTTTCTCCCTTGCGCATTACCACAATGCCCTCAATCACATCCGGATCTTTATCGCGGCCAACCTGGCCTAAACGGGGCAAGGCCGATTCGGTAACTTCGGCAATGGTTTTTACATAAACTGGTGTGCCTTTTATATTGTTGATAACAATGTTTTTAATTTCATCGATGTTATTAAGCAAGCCGATGCCCCTAACTACGTAAGCCTGACCGGCCTGGTCAATCACATCGCCACCAACGTTTACATTGCTCTTTGAAACGGCATCATATAGTTGCAATGGTGTAACGTTATACTGAACAGCTTTTTCAGGGTTGATAGTGATCTGGTAGGTTTTTACCTCGCCACCAAAGCTATTGACGTCGGCCACACCGGGTACGGAACGTATTTCGCGTTCAACAACCCAGTCTTCAATGGTTTTTAAATCTTTTACTGTTCTTTTGTTGCTGGTTAAGGTAAAGCGGTAAATCTCGCCGGTTGGTCCATAAGGCGGCTCTACCGAAGGATTTACACCGTCGGGCAAATCAGCATCGCCGAGGTGATTATTGATCTGTAAACGCGCAAATGCGTAGTCTACATCATCATCAAAAGTTATTTTTACAACCGACAACCCAAAAAGAGAAGATGACCGAATACTGGTTTTCTTTTCGGCAGGATTCATCGCTATTTCAAGCGGGCGGGTAACAAATTTCTCTACCTCTTCAGCGCTGCGCCCCGGCCACTGTGATATAATAGTTACTGACGTATTGGTAACATCGGGGAAAGCATCAATACTAATGGTTTTAAAGCTGATATATCCTGCAACGGCAAGCAGGGCCGTAACAAAAAATATGAAAAACCTGTTTCTTAAAGCGAAAGCAAGAATATTTTTTATGAATTTATTCATTTTCTTTTATCAGATTTCGAATGTTCGAATTCGGACTTGTTTTTTTATCTAGATACTTTTTAAGGCTTCAACTATAATTCTTACTGATCAGAAAGCGACTCATACAGGTAAGCTTGTCTGGAAGCTACTATACGATCACCGGCTTTTATTCCCGAACTGATATAAGCTCTGTCTTCTACCGTTTTTGCAATAGTGATGGGCTGGATATGTACCTTAGCTTTGCCATCAACCACAATTACATAGTTTTTATCATTATCAAAAACCAGCGCGTTTGAGCTGATAAAGGGTAGGTTCTCGCCCGATTTTGCTTTAATCATCACATTGGCAAACATGCCCGGTTTAAGCAAATTGCCCGGGTTTTGAATAGTGATCCTGGCATGCATTACCTTGCTGTCCGGATCGAGCATGTTATCGATGCGGGCAATTTTGCCGTCAAATGTTTTATCAGGATAGGATAAGGTGGTGATCTTTACAGGGTCACCGGTTTGAATTTTGGATATATCAGACTCGTAAACATTAACCAGCACATAAACGGTTGAAAGATCAGCTACCGTAAATAAGTTCTGGCTGTTATCGGCCCTAACCTGTGTATTATCGGTCAGGTTTTTTTCAACTATATAACCTGTCAATGGCGTTTTAACCTCGTAGCCGTTTGCATTGCTTTTATTGATACCTACAACAGCGCTGGCGCGTTTACCTTCGGCCACTGCTTTTTGGTAATCAGACTCAGCTTGTTCCAGATCTTTTTGCGATGCCAGGCCACTTTTGTACAAGTCCTGGGTTGATTCCATTATGCGGCGCGTGTTTTTTATATCAGCTTCTGATGAAATGTAATCTTTAGTAAAGCCGGCCATTTCAGCGCTTCTTAAAGTAGCAAGCGTTTGCCCCTTTTGCACCACATCGCCCAACTGTACATGAACGTCCTGTGCCACGCCACTCACCATCGGGAAAATTTTAACCATTTTATTTTCGTCCGGGGCGATGCTGCCGGTTAGCGTAATTTGTGTAAGTGCGCTTGCTTCTTTTACCGTATCAATCACCAGGCTTTTTAATAAGCTGTCGGTAACCTCAAAGCGGGTGTCTTTTTCCTGGTTCTCTTCGCCATGATGGCAGCTTTGCAAGGCAAAACCTGTGATAAGAAGAGCAGATGCAAGTGTTATTATTTTATATTTAGTGTACATGGTTATACCGAATAATTATTGATTGAAAAAGGCAGTGCCGGTAACATAGTTAATTTGCTCAAGCGAGGTAATACGATTGAGTTGAAGTGTGTTTAGCTGTAAGGTGTTTGTTTTAAAGGAATCGTAAAAATCAAGAAATTCCAACATACTGATGTTCCGTTTTTCGTAGTTCTTAAAAACCTCCTGTATCAGGTGGTTAAAATCAGCTTTAAACTGCGGGTCAAAACTGTTGTACAGCTTTTCGAGCCTTAAAGCTCCTTTATAGTTAGTCGCTACGTCGCTTTCAACCTGGTCCTGCTGGCTTTGTAATTGCACTTTGCTTTGATCTAAAGCAATTCTGGCTTGCTTAATGCCGCCCTGGTTGCGGTTAAAAAACGGAAGATTAAACTCAATTCCGGCGCCCAAAAAGTTGGTTCCATAACCTCCGTATTTATCATAGTTGAGGGATAAAGAAAAATCAGGCACAGCGGTAGCCTTCTGAAGTTGCAGGTTAACATTATTATAATCGAGCGATACTTTTGCCAGCCTCAAATCATAACGGTTTGAATAAGCTGAGTCCAGCAATCGTTGATAAGGTACGCTCTCTACTACATTTTTACCGTCAAGATCATAATTAACCACAGGCTCAATAGTAACAGCAGGGGATACCTTTATCAGTAATTTTAATTCGCTCTGCACAGTATCAATTCCTGTTTGCAGGTTATTGTATTCGGCCTGTAAAGAGTATAGTTGTGATTGTATGCGCAATACTTCTTTTTGGGCGATGTTGCCTTTGGCGTACTGCTCTTTAAAAACTGATAGGGTTTTTGCCAGTGAGTTAATTTCCTGTGTATAAACCTTTGCAGATTGTTCCTGGAAATAAATAGTATAAAAATCGCTTCGTAAAGTGAATTTTAAAGTCCTCAACAGGTCAAAGAATTGGTATTTTGATTGTTCTATACCAATTTTGGCCAACTGGATGCTTTTATTCCGTTTTCCCGCAGTAGTAAAAAGTTGTGAAATATTGAACGATTGGTCTTTATAAGCAGGTCCCTGCGTGGCGTCATTAGTATGTATACCATTCGTAAAACTAAAATCGGGATTGGGAAATAAACGGGCGGTAACTACTGCCGCGCTGGCATTATCAATATTATACCGTTGAATGATTAGCTGAAGATTGTTTTTTATAAAAAGATCCTGGGCTTGTTGAATAGTGATTTTTAAAGTATCGGTGCTTGTCTGTGCATTAGCCGAAAAGCCGGAAGCCAGACAGGCCGTTAGAATGAATAAAAATAAGCATGCAAATTTTCGAAACATAGTTTTATATGATGCGGCAAAGTTAAGCGACCTTTATTAAAGGAGAATTAAAGATGGATTAGAATGAGATTAGAATTTTAATACAAAAGGGGGGCTTTGATCCGGTTTTATACCTGAAAAGTGTTTTGCAACAATTCTGCCATTAAAACTAAATTAAAATGGTATTAGTTTTTAATTAGGAAAATTAATGCTCACGCTGGTGCTTTCACCCGGAACCGAGCTGACAACTATTTTGCCATTAAAAAGATTTATTATTTTATTGGTTACGTACAATCCGATACCATTGCCCTGGTAGGCTTTTACATTGGTTCCCCGATAAAATGAATCGAATATTTTATCCAGTTCTTCGGGTATAATGCCAACGCCGGCGTCTGTAATAGTTATAATGATTGATTTGTCATCCGCATAAAGATCACATTGCACAGGCTGATTTTTTGAGAACTTATATGCATTGCCGATGATGTTATTCAATGCAATAGTTAACATTGATTTGTTAGCCAGTAACTGCAGTTTTACATGTTCCTGCGGTAAATTTAAAACATTAACAATAAACTGGCCCTTGCCTGCCTTCTCATTCCAATAGTCATTAAGCTCCCATATCAGGTCGTCAATAGCTATGGCCTTTAATACCGGTTGGGTATAGTTCATATCAACATTAGCCAATTCCAGCAAGCTGCCTATGGTTTCGTTTAGCCGTTCGGCATCATATAATACCGACGAGAGCACTTGTTCATAATCAGCATTGCTTCTTAATTTGTTTAACGTAATTTCAATTTCGCCAATGATGGAGGTTATCGGCGTTCGCAATTCGTGTGATGCATTAATTACAAATGTTTGCTGCAATTCAAAAGCATTTTCAAGATGTTCAAGCAATTGATTGAAATTATGAGCTAAGGCGCTTATTTCATCCTTACCATTTCCTTCATCAACCCTTAGGCTCAGATTACCTGCCCTTACCATGCGCATTTGGCCTATCACTTTATCAATAGGTTGCAATGCCTTTTCGGCAAACCACCTGCTGATGACAAACAAGCCAAAGGTTACACTGATTAGCAGGATAGACATAATTTCAATCATGTCTTTCAATCGCTTATCACCCTGATGATCAATGGCCGAAACAAGAATTACAAAGTTTCCCTGGTTATCGTTATAATAAATACCTACTGTTTGCCTGTTGCCCTCGGTAAATTGGAGTTGTTTTCGTTTGCGCACGGCATTAATGACAGGGTCTGTCCAAAACTGATTTTTATCTTTTATAAATGATGCGGCATTTCTTTCATCATACAATCTCACTACTTCATCGGGCAGCCGCTCCAGGTAACGTTCCCTAACATGGTTCAATGAATCAGCAGGTATTTCATCGGCTTCAAGGTAAAGCTGAGCCGCAACATTGGCTCTATCCATCAAATGATCGTAAAAGTCAGACTTAATGAATGAGCTGAAGGTAACGCAGATAACAACCTGTACCAATAGCAGAACAAATGCGCTTATTGCGGTAAAATACAATGAAAGCCTGTTCTTTATTTTCATGGGTTATTTTTCAATCTTTAAAATATAACCCATGCCAATAACGGTATGTATTAGTTTGCTTTTAAAGCCTTTTTCAATTTTGTTGCGTAAATAGTTTACATATACATCAATAAAGTTGGTACCGGTATCAAAGTCAATTTTCCAAACTTGTTCAGCAATGTATTCGCGCGATAAAACTTTATTCGGGTGCCGCATAAACAACTCAAGCAGGGTGAATTCTTTGGCTGTTAAGGTAATATGCTGTCCCGCCCTTTCGGCAACATTGCTCCAAGTATCTAACTTAAGGTCATCAAAAATAAGTGCATGCTCTTCGGGAACGTGAACATTTTGGCGTCGTAATAAAGCCTCAATACGTGCCAGTAACTCGCTAAAATGAAAGGGTTTCACCAGATAATCATCTGCGCCCGCTTTAAGGCCCGATACTTTATTATGTATCTGATCAAGTGCGGTCAACATTAATATAGGCGTTAGGGTATCTGTTTGCCGTATGTCCCTACAAAGGTCAATGCCGTTAATATCAGGTAGCATAATATCCAATATGATCAGGTCAAAATCAGCCGGTTTTAATAAAGCTTTTGCTGATGCGCCGTCATTTGCTGTTTTTACTTTATAGCCTTGCTCTTCAAGGCCCTTGCAAATAAATGCAGCTACTTTTTGTTCGTCTTCAACTAAACAGATATTGGCCATATAAACAAATATAAACTAAGATTGGCCGGATCAATGGCTTAACTATTAAAATGTTGCAAATCTCAGTTCATAAGCCGTCTAAAAAATACGCTGCTGGATGACGGCCATAAATTGCTCCTTGAATTTTTCGCTGATAGGGATCTGCTTGTTGGCTACATAAATATGGTTGTCCTGTATTTTATTAATCTGCTTGGTATTAACGATATAGGAATTGTGAACCCTTACAAAAGGCGGTTGGAGTTGCTCATCAATATCTTTTAGGCGCCGGTATATCAGTATTTGCTCAACTGGGGTTACTAAGCGTACATATTCTTTTTCGCCTTCAAAATATTGTATTTCTTCCAAAAGAATTTTCCGCAGTACCTTGCCCGATTTTACAAAAAAGTAGCTGGCGCCGGTATTGACTTGTCCGTTGGCTTTAACGAGATGTGTTTCAAAATAACCCTCAATCTTTTGCATCGCCGCCAGGAAACGTTTCAACGTAATTGGTTTTAAAAGGTAGTCGATAGTTTGAAAGCTATAACTTTCGGCAGCATATTCCGAATAGGCAGTGGTAAATACTATTTTAGTTTCGTGCGATAACAGACCGGCCAGTTCCATGCCACTCAATTGCGGCATATTAATATCCAAAAAAATAAAATCGGGCTTGTTGTTTTTTAAGAAAGCTATCGCTTCCAAAGCATCGTAACATTTGCCCATCAGTTGCCATTTAGTATTTTGACAAATCAAAATCTCCAGCAGGTTTACGGCATTGGGCTCATCATCAATAATAATACAGCTTAGGTTCATGTTAAGGGTACTTTTAAAAAGGCGGTGAAATAATTGCCGGTAGTATCAACGTTCAATTCAAACTTTGTTCCGTATAAAAAGGTAAGGCGTTTCTCCAGGTTCTTTATCCCAAAGCCGGTTGATTCTGTAGTGCCTGTTTTGTCGTAGATCCGGTTTTTTGTTTGAAACAACAAATTGCCATCCTGCTGAACAAGTGATATTTCAATTTTATTTTCGCTGCTTGATTTATCTATTCCATGCTTAAAAATATTTTCAACAAAGGTCATCAGCAGCATAGGCGGGATACGCAGTTCGGAATTACAGTCTTTTATAAAATCAAGCTCAATTTCATGCCGGATGCGGATTTTTTCAAGCGCAATATAATTTTCCAAAAAGAGGATTTCCGTAGCTAATGAAACTTCATCCTTTGGGCTTTCATCCACAAAATAGCGCATAATGTCTGATAGTCGTTCAATCAGCTTGGCGGTGCGCGGCGCTTCACGATAGGCCTCGTAATAAATATTATTCAGCGTATTAAACAGAAAATGCGGCTGCACCTGTGATTTTAGCAGGTTTAATTCCGCCTGGCTTTTTTGAACCAGTATTTTTTCTGATTGCTGCTTTAATGCAAAATAAGCAATGGCAATACGGAATATAAAACTGAGCATATAAGTTAAAAAGCCGGCAAAAATGAAATTGAGCATTGTTCCCAACGTAAATTCTTCCATCGCCTTGCCAAAGAATTTGTTGTAAATGGTAATGATGAGGTAGCCGCGCGCCAGGCCACCTGCCACCAGCATAATAATTACATAAATAACGTACTGTACTTTATGTCCCTTCTCATAATATCGCGGGTACAGGAATTTGATATTACCGTAAATAACTAAAGTATAAAATGCAACGCTGATGATGGTGAAATCCAATGCATGATAAAAGCCATCTTCGGGGAGTATCGAAAAAAAGATAATCAAAAAAACCGCTATCCAAATCAACCATTGCAGTTGGGTGGTGGTTGCCTGTCCTTTTATAAGTTTCATGTTTAAAATTACAAAGCTTTTTGGTTTTGCTTTCCTGTTTTCAATAAATCGGTCGGTTTATTCAATAAATGCTGTTATAAAATGAATATAAGTTATTGATTTTATGAGGTAAACCATTTAAAATAAAACCCCATAGGTTTAAATGATTTGCCCCAATAGGGGATAAAAGCAAGCTTTAATAAAAATTAATTAAACCTTGTTATTAAAAATGTTTGATATGAAAAAGCTTTTCAGTGCCGTTATAATGGCAGTATTATTTCAGGTCTTTTTTGCGGGCCATATTAATGCCCAGCTTACTGCGGCTCCAAGCGGGGGCAACAAAAGGGCATGGGTTGGCGAACAAATAGCGCTTACCGATGTAACCATTCATTATAACCGGCCCCATGTAAACAAAAGAGAGGGCCATATTTGGGGCGAATTGGTGCCCGTTGGATATGTAAACCTCGGCTTTGGCAGCGCCAAGTCTTCGCCATGGCGGGCTGGGGCAAATGAAAATACTACTATCGAATTTTCGACCAATGTAACCATTGAAGGGCAACCTTTGGCAGCAGGGAAATATGGTTTTTCTATCGCCTATGATCCTAATGAATGCACGTTAATTTTCTCAAAAAACACAACATCATGGGGCGCTTTTTACTACAACCCGGCCGAAGATGTTTTGCGTGTAAAAGTAAAACCGGTAGCCGCCGACAAGAGCGTTGAATGGTTGCGATACGAATTTGTCGATCAAACATCCAACAGCGCTGTAATACAACTTCAGTGGGAAAAATTGATCATTCCATTTAAGGTTACTGTTGATGAGGTAGGTAACCAGATTGCTTCGTTTAGAAGGGAGCTGCGCGGCGAGAAAGGTTTTGCATGGGAGGGATGGGATCAGGCGGCAGCTTATTGTGCACAGCATAAAACCAATCTGGATGAAGCTTTATTGTGGACCGATACTGCAACAAGCGTAAATTTTGGTGGCAGCCAAAGTTTTGTGGCCTGGAGCACAAGGGCTATGGTGCTGGATAGTTTGGGCCGGGGCTCAGATGCAGCAGCTGCTATGAAAAAAGCTTTGCCATATGGTACCTTAAACGAGGTGTATTTTTATGGAAAGCACCTGGCGCTTAGTAAGAAGGGTAAAGAGGCGTTTGAGATATTCAAAATGAATTATGATAAACACCCCGACGAGTTTTTAACCAACGCTGGTATGGCACGTGCTTATTCGGCCATGGGCGATTATAAAAAGGCTTTAACCTATGCCCAAAAAGCCCGTGCACAGGCTCCTGATAAACCAAATCAGGATATACTCGATTCCATAGTTGCCAAACTACAGGCCGGTAAAGACATCAATTAGTAGTTTGCAGTGTAAGGGTTGGGGGTTAGTTTCCTGATTGCTAATCTCCGACCCTTTACAGCTAAACTTTTACAATAAACTATCCATCCATTCAACTAATAAAACATTTAAACATGCATTTTTTATCCTGGTTATCAAGAGAAATAGTTTTTGGGGTGATTATCGCCTGGGTTACTATTTTCTCATCATTAGGCCAAAGCCAACAACCTGTGATTATTTCGGGCATTGTTGATAGTACTTCAAAACCGGAGGTATTTGCGCCCGGAGTGATCTCTTTGCCTTTTGACGAATCGGCAGCAACCTTTATGCCCGATGGCAATACTGTATATTTTTGCCAATCGACAGTAGCGCCTACAATCTGCTTCGCCAAAAAGGTAAACGGACAATGGCAAACACCCGAGGTTGTTTCCTTTTCGGGAAGGTGGAATGATTGGGATCCTTTTTTGAGTCCCGATGGCAAACAGTTGTTTTTTGTTTCGAGCCGCCCGCTGGATAGCACAGTTGCTGAAAAGCCTTCACGCAAAACCCACATTTGGGTTGCTGATCGTATTGGCGACAACAAATGGACAGTGCCGCATTACATCAATGCTCCTTTTAATTTAGATGGCATTAACAACTATGCGCCAACAGTTAGCCGTTTAGGTACACTTTGCTTTTTTTCGCCTGCGAGAGACAAAGACAAGAAAAGGAGAAGCTATTACGTGAAATGGTTGGGCGACCATTACGGCGAACCCAAAGAATTGTTATTAAATGGCGATGAAGAAGTGCAGGATCCCTGTATGGCTGCTGACGAAAGCTATGTGATATTTGTTAGCGGTGGCGATCTTTATGTTAGTTTAAGGCAGGGAGATGGATGGTCGGCCGCACAAAAACTATGTGCACAGGTAAATAATGGTGATGCTAATTATGATCCAACGCTATCGCCAGATGGTAAAACCTTGTATTATTCGTCCAACCGGGTTGCAGGCTTTTATAAACGTGACCGAAAAGCCAAACCGCTCGATTACGAAGGATTGACGAAAGAAATGCAAAGCATTTTTAACGGACTGTCGAATATATTGATGGTGCCGGTTAACATACCCAAATCTTCAAATTAATCTTACATCCAATGAAATATCGCTATTACTCGTTAATTGTTTTTACGGCTGTTTTTTGCCTGATAAGCTCTTTAACGCGTGCTCAGACAGATACCATCTGTTTAAAGGATAAACGTTTACTTACATTTGTTTTAAAGCCAGGGCTAAAACAATACCTGGTATATTTTCAATATACAAAAGATCCTAAGAATCTTCGTTTCTGGTATTGGTTAAGGGATATCAGGATTGAAGACAGGGACGGCGAAAAAGTTTTTACAACAACCCAGCATTGGTATGGTAGTGATACCATCAGTTATCGTATTTGCTATTCAGTAAATAAGAAAGACGATTTTGCTCCTTTGTTTCATTCGGAAACAATAAAAGGGATAACCAAAGCTTATAACTGGAGTGCGACTAAAATGACAGGTGCCGATACGATAGCTAAAAATGCTCAAAAAGCGTTCGCTTTGGATTTTAAGGCACCTAATTTTAACTGGAACCTGGACATTGAAACTTTTGAGATGCTGCCGTTGGCGGCCAACAAAGCTTTCGCTATCAATTTTTACGATGCCGGTTTAACGCCGCCGGAATATATTGTTTACAAAGTGATTGGGAGCGAAGTATTAACCACGCTTAACAATGAAAAGGTTGACTGCTGGAAATTATTTACTGAAGGAGATGCTAATGGCGACCATTACACAGAAACTTATTGGATAAGTAAAAAAGAGCACGAGTTTTTAAAAGAAGAAGATGCTTTTAAAGGCGGATATCGTTATAAGGTTAAGATGCTTGGCGCAGCAACTGATCTTTTATCAAGATTTGACCATTAGACCTCTTTGTGCCCGTTATTTTTAATATGTAACGGGTACAAGTGTAGCAAACATAGGTAACTACTGGCGCTGCAAGTATATCAATACTATAATGAATATGCTGAACCACCAATAAAAAGGCAACCGCTATAGTAGCTATTGTAGCTACTATTTTATCATTTTTTCGTTCCAGGCATAAAACGATAAGGGTAAGAGTAGCTGTATGGCCCGAAAAAAATAAATCTTTTGTGATAAGTGATTCGCCGTAGAAAACGCCGGTAAGTGGATCTGTAAGCGGTATTAAGCCAACGGGAGGGTTAAGAGGTACCATGCTGATACACGCCAGCCGGGCCAAACAAACAAACATCAGCGACCAGCAGTAATTAATGTATATAGAAGGTTTGTTGATAGCCCTTACCAGTATCAGGATAATCATGCTCCATATGATAGCAAATATCAATACAGATACATTATAAGCTGGAACATGAGCCAAAACCCAATCGTTCAATACAACTCCATTCCTTTTCTCAATATGTTTAAAGAAAAAGGGGAGTGCATAAACAATCAGCAGCATTAATACTGTACCCAGTATTATTTGACTGCGGCTTTTGGATATGGCCCAGGTTTTTTTCCATCTAAAACCTGCTAAAGTTGTTGACATTAATTAGCGTTCTTTTTTTAAACGATGCAAAAATAAGAATTGAATCATTATTAAGAAATCTTTAATTGAATATTAAATAATGTGAGTGTCAAATTATTGATATTAAATGCAACTTAATTGCGTTTAATTGTATATTTGTGCCATGATTCCTCCAAAACACACCCCAAAGCTTGATAATGTTGGAATGACGGCATCCATACTTTGCGCTATTCATTGTGCCATTGTTCCTTTTTTAATTACCAGTTTGCCCCTATTGGGTTTGGGTTTTTTGGCCAACCCCTGGGTAGAATGGAGCATGATAATTTTTGCATTGTTTATCGGTTCGTATGCAATTGGCACTTCCTATTTTAGGGTACACCGTAAAATATTGCCTTTATACCTGTTGGCGGCCGGCTTTTTAGTTATTATTGCCGGGCATTTATTGGTAACCAGCTGGCACGAAGCTATAATTGTGCCGGTAGGAGGCTTACTGATAGCCACGGCTCATTTTTTCAATGTCAAGTACACCGGCGCATGCAATAAAAATGGTACACATTTTCATTTAACACATACACACCATTAAGCTCGTTGTAAATCAGATTAATCCTTTTGCCGATGTATGTTTTATTCTTTTTAAATTTGCAGTAAACTTTTGCTTTAATGGCACATACACATCAGCATAATAATTTTGAAGCGTTGCTCGAACGGCATCATTTAAAAAAAACAGGACCTCGTTTAAAGGTTCTGTCCATGTTGTCGGCAAAAAAAGTGGCCACTTCTCAACCTGATCTGGAGAGTGTAATGGATGATATTGACCGTGTTACACTATACCGGATACTAAGCGCTTTTGAAGAAAAAGGAATCATACATAAGGTATTTGACCTAAATGGCACCGCTAATTACGCTATGTGTTCGTCTAATTGCGAAGAAAACCATCACCACGATGAACACTTGCATTTTAACTGTACGGTGTGCAAAAATGTTTACTGCCTCGATGATCTGGATCTGCCACCCATAAAACTCCCCAACGGTTTTAAGCCCGAAGGCTTCACTTTATATGCCACCGGCTTATGCCCCAAATGTGGTAAAGCTGCCGAAAAAAAATAGATCCAAACAATTTTATCACTTACTACCTTATGTATTTTAATGAATAAACGCATCTATCTTTTAAAGGCATTCATTAATTATATTCTGCTATCGTTCTTTTTGGTGATATCATTTACTGCAAAGGCACGGCCGCCTTATGAGTTGTTTAAATTCCGTACAGTTGTTATTGATGCCGGTCACGGCGGTAAAGATCCCGGAGCGCACGGCAGTTACTCGCGCGAAAAAAATGTGACTCTGGCCATCGCCAAGAAAGTTGATGCCCTTATCAAATCTGAGATGCCGGATATTAATGTGATAATGACCCGCACCACCGACAAGTTTGTTGAGCTAAATAAACGTGCCGATATTGCTAATGAGCAAAAGGCTAATCTTTTTATATCGATCCATTGCAACTCATCGCCCGAAGGTACTGCCAGCGTTGCCCATAAAGAAAAGGGCGTGATGATATTGGTTTACGGCTATCATCGCAAAGAAGAACAGTTGGAGGCCCTGCGCGAAAATGCTTCCATTTATATTGAAAAAGATTACAAAAAAAACTACGGTGGATACGATGAAAATGATCCTACATCATTTATTGTGTTAAATACCTACATGCAAAAATATCGCACCCAAAGCATCCTGTTTGGCAGTATTTTGAATAAACAATTTATAAATACCGACGGACGCAGAAGCTTGGGTGTTAAAGAGCAGGGTGTGCTGGTTTTAGCGCACAGCGGAATGCCTGCCGTTTTGGTAGAAACAGGGTATATCAACAATCCGTCCGAAGAAAGATATCTCAATTCAGAAAGTGGGCAAAATGCAATAGCCGCTTCAATTGTCCGGGCCATAAAGCTTTACCGCAAAGAAATCAGCACCGCTGAATAAAATCGCAACATTCCTTTAACTCCAGTCAAAATCAACCATCCTGTTATTTAGCTTCCATTTGGAGGGTAATGAATTAGTGAGCCAGTCGAGCGGTTCTGCTATCGGTTGCGGCTTGGCAGCTTTAGCAAAGCAATCTTTAATAAAGGCTTTTTGCACTGCGCCCAAAGCATCTGGCTGCGCCGAAATGAACAACGGTGCACTGCTTTCTGCCAGTAATTGCATCCATTGTTTGTTTTTGTCCCATGGCACCTGGTTGGTCAGGCCCACGCAATCGCCATCGGCGGCATAAAATGAGTTATGCTGTGGCATTCTGAAACCCAGGGTATTAACACCCATTTTACGGGTGCGACTCCATTCTTTGCCGCTGGTATCATCGCCAATGCGATTAAGCTCAAATATTCCCGCCGCCAGATGACTCATCGTATTACAGCCAATAATATACATATTGCCCGCTGCTTCGCTAATAGACTGATACAGGTGATTAATAATTTCGGCGTTGGTTTTGCTTTTATCATAAAAATGCCAACCTGGTTGCGTTAATTCGGCGTTCATATCAAACCCCCATCGTCCGGTGATATCATAGGTGCTAAAATCGTGCTTGACCATTTCGAAGCCCCATTTATTGTATATACTTATATTTTTTTTAACACGTTCAATGTTTTCGGGGATAGTTGGGTCAAGCACCGGGTTCTTAGGGTCATTGCGGTCTTTTATGGATGGCGCCAATAAATTGGCACTATCATCGTGTTTGGCGCATAGGGGGCGCATCCATAAGCCTGGGCGCATACCAATCTTCACAATATCTTCGGCCATCAGGTGCATATCCTTAAACTTTTCGTTGGGCCGCGAAAAATCCTCCTGCCAGCAGCAATCGCCCGGCAACAAAGGCGAATAAGCCGCCCAACCTGCATCAATTACCGAGAATGGACGATTGTTAGTATCGGTTACTAATTCTGCCATTAACATGGTTTGTTCTTTAATCAGTTTGGGCGAGTTATTGCCGTAGGCGTAATACCAATCATTTATACCATAAACCGGCTGTTTGGGTAAGCGCGATTGCGGGCACATCAATTTACAAAATCTTTGGGCAGTTAAAAAAGGGGTTTCATCTGCGGCGCCCGGAGTTGTAATAATATCAGCAGCATGAAGCGTTCTGCCTCCCAACTCAACCCCAACACCACCCGATTGGGTATCCATTGTTAATTCAATGCTTTGCGGGTCTAAACTCCACCAGCAAATAGTATTACAGCCTGTTTTAACACCGAAACAAGCTGTATGTGTATCATCATGCAATAAAACGTACCAGGGGTTCTTAACTTGCAGATCAACAGTTTTCCATCCGGCATCGCCATAGGTGCGCTCCCAGCTATCGCCTAAAATCTTTGAATTGGAAGATGTACTATATTTCCATTTAAAACGGATACCTCTTAAAGCAGTTTTGGCAGACTGGATGTAAACACCCATTGTGCCGTTATTTGCTTTTAAATTTAGTTCAACGTCATTAAACGAATAAGAGGAGTTTCCGTGTGTTGTGAGCCTGAGCCATCCGGCAGCAGTTTGCACCCAAACTTCGTCGGGCACATTTATTATGTTTTGCCCCTCTGCTGCATAGGTAAGTTTACTAATTAATGTTGCGGCTAATGTAGTGGCCGAAATTTTTACAAAATGGCGTCTGAGCATATTAGATTTATAATTAATACTGCCAAATGAAATCAGGACAAATTACTGATTATACGGTAATATTAAAGACAAACTTTTAAGCTTTTAACGTTGCAATTGTAAAAAGCATCAACCCAATGTAAGTACCAATCTTTTTCGCAAACACTTATAGCATTTGTATCTTTTTAAGGGTAACCAAAAGAGGAATGTTTTTATAAATCGGCCTCTTGGTACCCGCGAAATATTCGAGCGGCTTGTTCTGCCACAGGGACATAGGGGTTCCTTAATAGGGATATTGGATGAAATGTTTAGGTGGACCATATACCATTGATTTAATAAAGGGGTGAAATCTAAATCTACTTTGGGTGGCCGTGGATGCTTAAACCAAATATATAAAAAAAAGTTTTTGAAAGGTAACTTTTTAGATATATTTTATAAAAATATCTAAATGTTAAAAAAATGACCAATAAAGCACCTGTATCTTTAATAATAGGTGCTTTATTGGTCAAATAATTGAAATGTTCGTAATCGGTATGCACGTAAAATATATAAAAGTGCTATTCTTGCTTGTCTTTGCTTCTCGAATTAAAGTCAAATATACGGGAGATAGTAAACCCAATTCTATATTCCCCCTTGGAATATTTTGATTCTGTGTCGTTCAAATAATTGATTTCATCAACTGCTCTTGCATTGGTGATATTAATAGTAAACACGTGTCCACCAGTTTCCATCTGAATACCGAAACCCAATGGGTCAACAAAATTGGAATTATTTTGTCTGAAAGATGAAAAGGGATGTGCATAATCAACTATTATACCCATGTGCTTGGATATCTTTAATACACCGGTAGCGGATAACGAAAAAAACTGCTTTTCGTTTCCCGGCAGATCAGGCATCGGTTCATTATTATAAAGATACGATGGTGCAATTTGAAGTGAAAACGCGGATGAAAACTTGCGGGCGAAGATAGCCTGTGCAAAGTACGACAACCTATCGCCAAAAGTTGTATAGGTAGTAAATCCATATGGCCGTACAGCGCCCTGGCCAATAAGCGTTATGGCAATAGGAGAGCTATTGTCGGTTTTTTGGTGTAATATGGCGTACTTTAATTCCAGATCGGCCAGGCCGCCTATGGTGGTTCTCCCGATATCAATGTTCAAATTGTTTGAAATACCATATTCAAATCCGATGTAAACATCAGCAATATCGTCCAATCCGTAATAGAGCTGACCTCCGCCATTTTTACCTGCGAAATCGCCAAAACGGTGAATAATCAAAAAGTTTAAATTCTTCTTTTTGGTAAGCTCAGTGCTTTGCGATAATATTAACCTTGTAGCTTTAAAAATCACTACGTTTTGCGGCTTATTGTCGGTACTTATGGCGTTTAGTAATGAATCGGCCGGGTCATTTTTTTTGAGTTTGGAGGTGTCTCCTTTTTGTGCCATCAGCACGCTGCTTAATAACAGCAGGCTGAATAAAGTAATATACTTTTTCATGGTGATCTGGATTAATTTAATTGCTTTTATAAGGACTGTAGGTTGCCGAAACGTTCATTTTTATACTTTCGGCAATGTTGTGAAATACAATTTGAGGAATACTGATGTGATGATCGGCACACTTCACCATAAATTCAGATATGAGGGTTATGGCGCCGTTTTTGATGGTCAATGTACCCGGAATGGTACGTTTTTGCGTTACCCCGTGAACGGTGAGATCGCCGGTAACGGTAACCGGAAAGCTGCCGTCTTTGGTAAGGTCCGGATGTTCCTGAATCTTTCCTTTAAAAGAAGCTCGCGGAAACTTATCACTCTCCATATAATCGGTGTTAAAATGTTCCTGCATCAGCTCCTTTTCAAAGTGGAAGGAATTAATAGCTACGTTAAAAGCCAGATCGCCGGTTGATGCATTAAAAACCGATGTTGCGGTGCTGGTAGCGGCCTTAATATCTTCAATAGGGGCGCTTGAATACAGACTGATATGCGCATTTTTACAGACATAGAGGTCCTGGCTTGTCTGGTTAGTGATGCTTAACCAGGCAAGTAAAATAATAGTAATATGTTTCATCTTTCTAAGGTTTTGACAATGAATTTAAGTTCCAGTTGAGGCCTAAGGCAACCCCGGTGGTTTGCAGCCTAACCTGGCTGTATCCAATATTTGTTAGCGGAAGTTTGAGATAAGGTTGCAACATGATGCTCACCTTTGAATTAACCCGATGTTCGTAAGTAGCGTTAAAATTAGCTACCCCAAAAAAGTAGTTGTTGCTATTGGGCACCGTATAATGGGTAGGGCCAGTAGTATAAGGATCGGCATAGTTAAAGGTGTAACTTTCATGGAGCATAATATATGATGACAGGCCTGTGCCCAGGGATATTTTATTTTGATGCTTATTATAAATCTGGTACCCCACGTTTAGCGGAATGTCGAACATGCGGCAATCAGCAGTAACACTCGACGGATTTTGCGGGAATTGATAGGCAATATGATAATCGCCGTACTCAGCTGAATACGGTTTTACCGAATAAATGGCACCTGTGCTTATCGTTAACTTTTTAGTAATACTAGCCGAAAATGCCAGCCCCACGTTAGTTCCCAGCTTACTTTGCTGAAAAGACCCTACGCCATTCGCATCAGGAGCAGCCAGAACGGTTAATGCATACTGCGGCCTGAAAGCTGGTTTTTGTTTTGAAATAGTTTTGCCATCAGGCACTACCGGCGTTATAACATTTTTATTAGGGTATTTTACAGTACTTACATTTTGATCAGCAAGGCCTTCCTGGTTAAATGCATAAGTCGGACTTACAGCAGTTAGTGTTTTTTTGTTGTACGATGTTGAAGTAGCCAAATCATTTGATTCAGAAGTAGCTAAATCATTTGCTGTTGATGCTGCTGTTCCGGTGTTATGGCGGGAACCGGCGGCAGATAAGGTAAAGAACGATTTGCTTTCATTGTTGCCTTTGCCGGGCTGGGAATTATCGGCATAGCTTTGAGAAAGCGGTTTGTTATATTTGACACCTTCTGGTTGCCGTTCAGCCCCGCCGTTAATACCGGTGTTTGCGTTTGGATGTTTGCTTGTAACCTGCACATTATTCTGATTGTTTTTAATGCTGGTTTGTGGCCGCAAGGCCCACCATCCTAAAAATAACAGGAGCAATGCCGCGACACTACCTAAAACAGGCAGCCAATAAATAATACCCCGGCGTTTTTTTCGCTCATCGAGCATACTTTCGAGAGAACCCCAATCCTCTTCCCTGAACCCGGCTTCATTAGCCGGGTCCTGAAGTTTCTTGTTGAAAAGATCGTCCAGATTTTTGTCCTTCTCGTTGTTCATTCTCTAATGCCTTTATTTAAAAACACACCCTGCATACTTATTGCTTTTAAAGCAACTATTGGTGTATGATCGGTGCCGCTGTTGTAATTAATGTTCTTTGCAGGTACATCAGCATTTAATATCATTTGTTTAAGTTTTTGCCGGGCCTTATGCAAGTTTGATTTTGATGTGCCGGCGTTTATATTTAACATCTCGCCAATTTCTTCGTGCGAGTATCCTTCAATTGCAAAAAGATTAAATACCGTGCGGTAAGCTTGTGGCAACTGCTGAACCATTGCCAAAAGATCGCTATAGCTCAGGTTCCTATCGGCCAATTCACCATCACTTACGTGTTCGGCAGCCTCTAAATCCTCGGTATAAGCCATCTTAAGATTTGCACGGTAAAAATCAATGGAAACATTCATCATTATTTTACCCAACCAGGCTTTAAAGGGCCTTGTTGTATCAAAGCTCCCAATATGGGTAAAAACTTTAAAAAATCCCTGATTCATTACCTCCGCAGCCTCATCCCTGTCGTTTGCATAACGCAGACATATCCCCATAGCAAAGCCATAAAAAGCCTTATACAGCATTTTCTGGCATTTCCTGTCCTGTTTTATACAGCCCCTGATCAGTTGATGTAACTCTTCTTCTCCCATATGGGTGATATCCTGTTAGCTTTTGTAAATCTTACCTTATCTAACTACATCACGAAAATAAATAAATAAAGGTTGCCTGCCCCTAAATAAAAATATATAAATATATGTAAGCTATTGATTATTAATTTCTTAAAAAATAATGGTGCAGTTTATTGGTAGCATGCAGATAATTAAGGGCAATAGCTTTTGAATTTGACTGTGATTTATCTGTATAAACTAAAAATCAAAACGCAGGCAACCATTTTAAATAAGCACACGGTATTATAAACAAACACGGCTGTTAAGGCCCCAAAAGATTAATAGATGGTTCCGGTTTCGATAGTTATAATTGCCAGAAACAAGGCTGATATATTGCCTGCCAATATTGCTAATGCCAAGTTGATAACAGATGATATTGTTGTAATTGATAGTGGTGGCACTACGATAAATAATAATGATATCCCAGGTTTGAGAATATTAAAAAAAGAGTGGGATGGCTATGGCGCTAATAAAAATAAGGGAGTTGAGGCGGCTAACTATGATTGGATATTAAGCATTGATGCCGATGAATTGGTAGATGAAGAATTAATAGCGGCACTTCATCAGCTTAAATATAATGATGCGGGTGTTGTTTATGACATAAAATTCCGGTCTTATTTTGGAGGCAAACAAATACGTTTTGGTAGTTGGGGTCGGGATCATCATATCCGCTTGTTTAACCGCAAGCAGGTGCGCTGGTCAGAAACTATAGTGCACGAAACGTTAATGTTACAGCCGGGTATGACTGTGAAAAAAATTAACGGATATATGCATCATTTTTCTGTAAATAGTGCCAGTGAGTATGAGCGCAAGGGGAGCTATTATGCCCGATTGAGCGCCAGGAAATATTTTGATAGTGGCAGGAAATCAAACGTAACTAAGTTGTACCTGTCGCCAATTTTTGGCTTTATTAAAAACTATATCTTCTTTTTAGGTTTTCTGGATGGGCGCGAAGGTTGGGATATTGCCAAAATTACCGTTAAAAATACCTGGCGTAAGTATCATTTTTTAAATCAAATGGAAGCTTCGTCTCAAATAAAGCAAGCCTATAAGGATAGTTTTGCCATAGAATATTGATAATTTTAATTTTGTAAAAATTAAACCGCACCTTATATGATGTTTAACAATAAGTGATGAAAAAATTACTGATCCGGAATTTTTCGGTAAATGTTATTCAGCTGATTGTTAATCAGGTTTTGGGGTTAGGTATATTTTACGTTTTATCAACAGGACTTGATAAAAATACCTTTGGGCAAATCAACCTTGCCTTGGCTGTGCTGCTTGCTTCATTTAACATCTTGTCTTTTGGGATAGATCAGCTGGTTATTAAAAAAATAGCCGCCGGAGCCAACGCATCCACTGTAACATCCATTTATGTTTTACATGTATTAATTTCCGGGCTTATTTTTTATGGCCTGTTGTTAATGGCGCATCTTTTTATTCCAAACGTTAACCAGGTTTATAGTTTATTATTACTAATAGGCATAGGCAAGTTGATGATATTTTTATCAACGCCATTTAAACAGGCTGCCAACGGATTAGAACGCTTTAAATTGCTTGCTTTTATGCTGGTAATATCCAATATTATCCGTTGCACCGGTTTAGTTGTTCTTGCTTTAAAACATGTATTGAGTTTACACTACATAGTGATTGTTTTTATTACCGGAGATGTTGCCGAACTATTATTTTGCTTGTTTGCATTTAAAAGGGCAACCAAAATTTCATTGAATTTTAACTGGAGTAAAACCGATTATCGAAAGTTGCTTACCGAAGCCATACCGCAAACGGGTGTGGTATTGATTACCTCGGCATTGTCGCGCTTCGACTGGATTTTTATCGGCTTTATGGTTTCGGCAATAAAACTGGCCGAATACAGTTTCGCATACAAAATATTTGAAATATCAACCCTGCCGCTGATGGCCATAGCTCCTTTGCTTATACCCCGGTTTACAAAAAAAATGCAGCAAAAGGAAATTAATGTAAACGAACTAAAGACATTGGTGAGGGCGGAAATGATTATTGCCGCAATGGTTGCCCTGATATTAAATATATGCTGGAGTCCTGTTATTGATTGGATAACCAACGATAAATATGGCGTTATAAACGTTAAAACCATTTTTATTTTAACCCTTTGCATGCCCTTTTTGTACCTCAATAATTTTTTATGGACGATATATTTTGCGCAGGGGCGATTAAAAATGATACTCACCTCTTTTATTATAACCCTGCTGGTAAATGTAGTAGGCGATATAGTACTGATTCCCTTTTTTAAAAATGAAGGGGCGGCTTTTGCTTTTTTAGCCGCCTGCATAGTACAAACGGTTTATTATTTGAAAAAGAATGAACTAAATAGTCTTAGCGATATTTGGCATCCGCTGGCCCTTTGTATGATATGTGCTTTGTTAAGTGGCTTTTTATCAAAAATGCTGTTTGCAGCATTATGGGTAATGTTGCCGGCATGCATCATTTTTTATTTAATTTTTCTATTTATTGCCCGGCAAATAAAATTGATTGACATGCGGTATATCCGTCAGTTCTTCACCTGAATAAAACATTTTTTTAAACCCATACAGGCAACCCTTTCAATTTTTGAGTCGTAATCTTCTACAAAGATCAGCGCATAAAAAAACTGATTTTGGAACGATCACTAATTAATTGTGGATGACAAACAGCATTGCCAGATTTGACTTTAAAAAGCTACTTGCCCAGGTAGATTGGCAGTTGCTGCTGTTTTTATTGCTCTTTTTAAATGTAAAGCTGGCAGTAAAAATTCCTGCAATTATTATTATTTATTTACTGCAGTTTAACTTCCGCTTTGGCTTTAGTTTTAAAAATTCACGGTTACCGCTTTTTTATCCGCTTATTATAATAATTGCTTTTGCAGGTCTGCTGGTTAATGGTATTCACCATCAACCTGATTATATAGTTGTTTTTTTTACGGGGATAGTATTTTGGCTGCTGTGTATTCTAGCTGTTCACCAGGTTAAGCTAGCTGTTGAAAGAAATAGTATTGAAGTATTGCACAAAACTATATTGGTGTTTTTTGTATTAAATGCCATCATTTCATTCTACAATATAGGCATCATTATTTGGGAGACCGGTACAATAAACCCATATCGCTACCAGGGCCAATACCAAAAATACTTTATCGGCACAGGCGATTATATTAAAGGACTTACGTTTGATATTTGTACCACTAACTCAGTTTTAAGCGCTGTCGGTGTTATTTATTTTTTGAGTAGAAAAAATGCCGTAATGGTATTGATCTGCATGACGGTGCTATTGCTCACCTGCAGCAATTTTATAAACCTGGTGCTCCTTTCTATTCTGGCAGGCATATTTCTTTTTAAAAGTACAAGAGATCAAAAAAGCCTGATTTTGATTTGTGTAATGTTTTTGGTTGTTTTTATGGTAAAAGGATCGCCTCAAAACAATAACTACACCATACAGACATTTAAAAACATTATTCACCCACCCCGGCCGCCATTTACAGAGGTTGCCGTGATTGCCAAACCTGATAGCAATACCGGACCCAATGCTAAAAAAAGAGCAATAGCAAAAAACTATTTAGATAGCATTAAAAGATTGAATGAAAAGGCACTGAATATTCCGCCTCAACAAACAACGCAAAATATACCCGAAACCAGGCAGGGCCGCTTAATAATTGTTGGACCCGATATAAATACACCACCGTACCAAACACCTACCGATACATCAAATGAACAGCGTTTGCTGCTGGCATTTATCAATAACCATAAAAGCAGCCTGGCCTTGTCGGGCCAAGATATTTATCTGCCTGGCTTGCCCGGAAAGGCAATTGGAATGGTGCAAACGGTAAAGTTTTTACGGCAACATCCTGTTAAAATTTTAGTTGGCGACGGGATTGGCAATTTCTCATCAAAGCTGGCCTTCAAAGCTACCGGTCTTGGATTTACGGGTGGCTATCCGGCTAAATATGCTTACATCAGTAATGAATTCCTGTTAAATCACTTGGATGTATACCTCAATTTTTTTAGCAAAAGGGCCGAATTACATTCCTTAACCAATAGCCCGAACTCGGTGTATGACCAGGCGCTTGCAGAATATGGTTTGCCTGGTTTGCTTGTGTTGCTGCTTTTTTACCTGGGCTTTTTCGCAAAACATTACGGCCGGCTTACGTATGGAATTCCACTGCTGCTGCTGTTAATGGCTATTCTGTTTATCGATTACTGGTTTGAGCAATTATCAGTTATGGTTCTTTTCGAGCTGCTGCTATTACTCAATATAAAAGAAACTGCTACACCCACATCTGCAAACTATGTATCCTAATAATCCCAAAGTAACGGTTTTAATGCCTGCCTACAATGCGGCCAGATATATAAGCGACGCCATAAAATCTGTGCTGGAACAATCGTTTACTGATTTTGAATTTTTGATTGTTAACGATGGCTCAACAGACGAAACGGTAAAGATTATCCGCTCGTTTCACGACCCACGGATTGTATTGATCAGTCAGGAAAACAAAGGGGTGGCTGCAGCCCTTAATTTGGGTCTGACACATGCACGCGCGCCGTACATTGCAAGGTTTGATGCCGACGACATCTGTTACCCCGACAGGTTAAAAATACAATATGATTTTATAACGGCTTATCCTCAATACAGCATAATAGGCTCCGGGGCAGACTATATTGATGCCGACGGTCATTTTATTTTCACGCTGCATCCGGTAGGTCATTTGAACGAAGAACTGCAGCAATTAAAATATTCAGTATGCCCTTTTATTCACTCCAGTGTTATTTATAAAAAGGAAGTGGTGATAAATGGCGGCGGTTACAATGAACATGCTTATACCTATGAAGATCATTTTTTGTGGGTGAACATTTTAAAAAATGAAAAAGCGTGTAATCTTTCACAACAACTAATTAAAGTACGACTTAACCCCGAATCAATTACCATTGATGAGAAGTGGCGCCCCCGAAAATTCAGATCAATAAAATATTCAACGCTTAAAAAGCGAAGCATAACTGCGTCAGAAGGGGATGAGTTGTATCAGATTGGGGGTAAACAATTTTCGCCACGAATAAAGGAGGGCTCCTATTATGCGTTGTGCGGCAAGAAGTTTCTGCTCAATAATTTTCAACCTAAAAAAGCCAGATTGAACATTAGCCGGGCTATCAGCTTGCATCCTTTTCGCCTGGATAATTACCTGTTTTATACGGTTAGTTATTTCCCGTTCAGTTTCATTAACTGGCTTTATAAAATTAATCTCAAAAGATCTTAAATAGAATAGAATAGAAAGTAAAAAGAATCATGAAGGTAGCTTTTATAACAAGATCAACATTGTATAGTGTGCCGGGAGGTGATACCATTCAGGTGGTGCAAACTGCCCGCCAATTGGTTGAAATGGGGGTTGATACAGATATTTTACTATCAAATGCAGAAATAAGATACGACCACTATGACCTGCTTCACTTTTTTAACCTGATACGCCCGGCAGATATTTTATATCATAGCAAAAAGGCTAAAAAGCCGTTTGTGGTATCAACCATTCTGTGTAATTATAGCGAGTATGACAAATACCACCGCAAAGGTATAGGTGCACTACTTGGATGGTTACCGGGCGATAGTATTGAATATTTGAAAACCATTGCCCGCTGGGTTTTGGGCAGAGATCATTTGTCGAGCCTTGATTATACGTGGAAGGGCCAGCGGCAAAGTATTATTGAAATATTAAATCGTGCTGCTATGATATTGCCTAACTCAGAGTCTGAATCGCGGCGGGTTAAGCAAACTTATTTTAATAAAATAAAATATATGGTGGTACCTAATGGCATTAATCCCCTTTTATTTAATCCTGATTTAGAAAAGAAAAAAGACGATTTGCTGGTACTTTGTGTCGCGCGGATTGAAGGAATAAAAAATCAGATAAACCTGATAAAGGCATTAAACAATACTAAATATAAGTTGCTGATTATCGGGGCCTATGCACCTAATCAGATCGATTATTATAACGAGTGCAAAAATATAGCGGCCGATAATGTGAGTTTTGTTGGTCATATCCCCCAAAACGAATTGGTGGCTTATTATCAACAGGCAAAAGTACATATTTTACCTAGTTGGTTTGAAACAACGGGTTTAAGCTCTGTTGAAGCGGCGGTTATGGGTTGCAATATTGTAATAACAGACAAAGGGGATACCCGGGAGTATTTTGGGAACGAGGCCTTTTATTGTAATCCATCTGAGCCGGAAAGTATTTTCAAAGCAGTTGAAGCAGCCAGCGCAGCACCATTTGATGAAGAATTGCGCCAAAGGATATTGAAGCAATATACCTGGAAACACGCTGCAGTGCAAACATTAAAAGCATATCAGTTAGCGGCTATAGCATGAAAGAATTGTTTCAGATAAAGGATAGTTTAGCTAACAAAATAAGCTATTATCACTTAGTGTTGTTAATGGCCAGCCTGCCGTTCGACAGGTTTTACAGTCATTTAATATTAGCCAGCTTTGCCATTCATACGCTTATTCACCTAAAAAAAGATGATATAAAAAGAGTTCTTAAATGGCAGACTTTGCTGCTGCAATCGGTATTTATTATCACCGTATTGGGTACAATTTATAGCCAGGATAGGCCGGAGGCCTTTAATGAATGGAGCAGGCAGATTACTATTTTTATTGTGCCGTTGTTTTTGGGCCTTAATACGCTCAACTTAAAAAAATACAAGCCACAATTATTACTTTCATTTACGCTGGTTTGTACAGCAACCGTTATTTATTTATATGCCGATGCTTTTATAACTATTAAACATTATGGCGTGCCGCTAAAGTCCATTTTTACGGGGGCATTTACCAATCATAATTTTTCGCAGCCGATAGATATGCATGCCACTTTTTTTTCGATGCAGTTGGCTGTTTCATTGGTTTATGCGCTTTCGGTATTAGTAAAAGAGCAATCGTTTTATAGTAAACTTTTCTATTCAATTTGTGCGTTAATTTTAACGGCCGGGTTAGTTCAGCTCTGCTCAAAATCGGTATTTGTTGTAATAATATTGGTAGTAAATATTGTGTTGCCATGGTTCTTGCTGCAAAATAAGAAGCGGTTAAAATACATAGCCGTTTCATCTTCCCTATCACTGCTAACAATAGCTGGGGTTTTATATTCGGGGACTTTCAGGGAACGTTTTGTAAACGAGCTGAAACTCGACTTGGCAAAGGAATCGAAAACCGAAGTATTTGACGGCCGTTTGGCCAGGTGGAATGTGGTGTTTGAACTGATTAAAAAGAAACCGATAACAGGTTATGGTTCAGGTTCCGAAACTGCCCTTTTACAGGATGGGTTTTTTAACCACAAGCTTTATAATTCATACCTGAACAGGTTGAATGCGCATAATCAATATCTCAGTTTTTTATTGAAAACGGGAATAGGTGGCCTGCTGGTTTACCTGATAACGCTGACTTTTGGCTTTAGTGCGGCACTTAAAAAAAGAGACGTATTGTTTTTTGCATTTATGATGTTGGTGGCGCTGGTAAGTTTGTCGGAGAATTTGCTTGATGTGGATAAGGGGATTTTTTTTTATGCGTTTTTCTTTTCATTTTTCTTTTTCGCCAGTCAATCTGATTCAGTTTCCACAGCATTGATGGTTAACGATAACGAGCCTTACTCCAATAAAATTGACGCTGTTGAAGAAGTTCATACGCTGCTTTTGTCGGTGGATTAAAGTGCTGTTAATTAGTGATTTAATTAAATGAATTATTTAGTACAACGGGCAACCAAATGGCAAATTGATCCGTCATAAGTATATAAACATTCAAGTAAATAAGTGTTAAAATGCAAAACAGATCATATCCTTTAGTGCACACCAACTTGTCGGTAATAAAAGAAAATATATTAGCAACGCTGGCTTATTTCGACATGTTTAACTACCCTTTAACCAGGGCTGAGATTTACCTGTTTTTAAAAAGCAAGCACGATTATGAGCTGTTTGAAGATGCACTAAGGTATTTGTTGGATAGCGGGGCAATTTTTCAGTTTGATAGGTTTTATACCTTAAAAAATGATCAATATTTAATTGTAAGACGTAACGAAGGGAACAAAAAAGCTGCTGAATTGATAAAGATTGCCGAAAAAGTTGGTAGTTTGTTAATCCGTTGTCCGTTTGTACGGGGAATAGCCATATCAGGCTCCTTGTCGAAGAATTTTGCTGATGCGGAGTCGGATGTCGATCTGTTTATAATTACCGAAAAAAACAGGCTTTGGGTGGCCCGCACCATTATGCATTGCTTTAAAAAACTGGCCTTCCTGGTTCATAAAGAACATTTGTTTTGCATGAATTATTACATCGATATGGAAGGACTTGAAATACCCGAAAAAAACATCTACACTGCGATAGAAGTGGGTACGCTGATCCCTTTACAGGGAGATGTTTTTTTTGAAAAATTTTATGCCGCCAATTTATGGACAAGGCAATATCTGCCCAATAAAAACATGCGGATATCATCGGCAATGCCGGTTAAGGAATCATGGGTTAAACGCTTGCTGGAGAACTTGCTGAATTTGATGCCGGTTAATTATATTGATAATTTTTTGGAGAGCGTAACCGCCAACAGATGGCGCAAAAAAACAACCCTTAAAAAGATGAACAGCCATGGCATAGTGATGGCCATACTTACCGGAAAACATTTTGCCAAGCCAGATCCGAAGAATTTTCAGGGTATGCTGCTCACAAAATACAATAATAAAGTTACCCAGCTTTTAAATGATCAGGAGACTAATTTAGCACATTAAAGGTTGTCTGGATCAGAATTTACAGAATTTTTAAATTTCAGAATATCAGGTTAAAAATTCTCTGAATTCTTTAATTCTGTAAATTCTGATTCAGACAATTGACCTAATGAGTTGGTTAGGAATGGTAAAGAGAAAATTTATTTCTTTTCCATTGTGATGATGTAATAATCACCAATATATTTCCATGGCCAGCTGGATTTTAGCTTATTTTCCTTGTTTTTCAAAAATGAATATGCTGTTGGATGTTTTTCGGCAAACCCTTCAATATACGATGGAGGAACTATAGTACACAAGCCTTCAATGCTCAATAAATGGAACCGGTGTTTTAGCCGGTTAATTACAAATGAAGGGTTATAATACCAGCATTTAAAGTGAGTGCCTTCTACATGAGCTTTAGTTCCCCGGTTGCTTAAAAGTCTTCTGAAAGCAGTTCGGAATTTGCCCTTAAAAACGAGCAGAAACTCCCACAAACAAAATTTAGGCAATATTACCAGGGTTATTTTTCCATTTGGCTTTAAAAGGCTGTAAAAAGAATCTAAAACTTTCTCCAATTCACCGGTACAGTTTAAGCCCGCGAAGTTGGAGAATATATGATCGTAAGGACCCTTGTTTACCAGATGCTGCAGTTGCGTAAACGAACATAACTCGGTGCTCACATTTGCCTGTACACCGTTTAATTCCATTTTTCTTTTTAGCTGCTGCTGCATACCGGCCGATATATCCGTTGCATGAATCTTGTGGCCCCACTGTGCAAAAAACAAGGCATCTTCGCCCGTGCCGCTATTTAACTCCAGGATAAAACTACCAGCACGCAAATATTGCATTACATGGCTTCGCACACGTTCTCTTTTGTAATGAACAATGGTATTGTCAGCATAAATTTCATCGAAAATAACCGACTGACTGGTGAAAGCGGCTTCGGCAAGCTGTTCATTGTCTGCAAATGCGACCGATTTCATTGAACTCCCTCCAGTTGTTTTAATTTCAGACCCTCAACAAAAGTTGCTGGCGTATGGTAAAAAACAGATAGCGCCTTTCTGATACTTTTGGCATTGGCGCGCAACGGATTTTGTATCAAGCTAACCAGGCTGTTTTTAGCCAAATGTTTATGATAGTTTTGATGAACGTAACGGTGAAGTTGTTTATAGTAGGATGGAGGGAATGTATTATGAAACATAAGGGCCATTTCGTTTGAATCGGTCCAGTTCGTTTTTTTCTTCAAATCAGCTTTTACCCTTTCATAAAATACTGTACCGGGAAGCGGATAGGATACGGATATACCAATTTCAAAAGGCAGCAGGTCGTTAATCATATTAATGGTTAGTTGAATGTCATCCTTCAATTCACCCGGATATCCAAATTGTATAAAAAATGATGGTTTGATACCGGCAGCTTTCATTAACAGCGTTGCTTTACGTATCTGATCAACCCTTATGCCTTTGTCCATGGCATCCAGTATTTTTTGCGAGCCACTTTCGGCGCCTATCCAAACATTTTCGCAGCCGGATTCGGCCAGCGCGTTTACTGTTTCATCGTCTACCAAAAGGTCGGCCCGCGACTGGATTTTAAACCTGATATTTATTTTTTCCGCAGTTAAAAGCACCGCCAATTCTTTGGCCCAGCCGGGCTTCAACCCAAAAATGTCATCACAAAACCAGATGTGGTCTATATGATATAGTTCTTTCAGCAATTTAATTTCAGCGACAACATTTTCTGCACTGCGGGAATTATAACGATTGCCATAGATGGGTTTGGCGCACCAATTACATTTAAAGGGACAGCCGCGGGTAGTGCTCATATTTAAAGAGAAATACCCAATACTTTTTAACCAGGTTTCCCGGTATTGTTCTATATTAACCAAATCCCAGGCAGGCAGAGGCAGGCTGTCTAAATCCTTTAAAACAGGCCGTCCGGGTGTTTTAAAAACTTTGCCGTCCTTTACATAAGCCAGGCCCTGAACGGTTGAATAGTCTTTATTGCCTGTGTTGATATGATTGGTTAATTCCAATAATGTATGTTCAGCTTCGCCAATTATAACAAAATCAGCCCCCTCTTTCAGGTATTCTTCGTAACGGTCGGTAGAGTCGGAACTGGAGACAATGACGATACTGCCCGCAGCCCGTGCAATTTTGCTCATGCTGAAAGCTGCTTCACGCATGTTAGTGAGGCACATTTTGGTTAAGTAATTGAACCCATCATCATAAATTACAAAAAAATCAGGATTGTGCTGTGCTATTACTGATGTTACCTCTTCCGGGTCGCTGGTGAACATAGTATCAAATAATGATACCTGGTAACTATTGTCGCGCATTAATGCGGCCGCGTATAAAGTACCCAACGGCGGATAAGGCTGTCCCAATTGCCATTGCTTAGGGTCGAACCGCAAAAAATAGGAATGGGTAAAAAGGATACTTTTCATATTACGCGATCTTTGCCAACGGCGATAAGTTTAATGAGCAAACGCACTTTACGCACGTTGAATTGGCACTCATGTTTAATGATTTTCTGAACGCCACTGCACTTTTACTGTTTAAAATATTAGCAAGCGACGCATCCCTGATGTTGCCAATTACATCATGAAAAAAGCATGGCCGCACACTGCCGTCGGCTTCAATAACTGTTGATACCCAGGGAGCATTACACTTTTTAAACGGAAAAGCATTTAACCCGTAAAATGCAGCATAGTAATCATAAATCTGCTGTATTTTCTCGGGCGATTCAGCGATGAATCCGGAGCTGAAATAATGTTGCTTTTTGATGATGCTTCGCACTGTTTCCTGTAGCTCAGGCAGCTCGTTCTCTGATAGCAAAATTTCATGCTGCTTAGGTTCTTCCCATGCCATTTGGCGATTAAAGGCATGGCTGCTTACATCAGCGGGCAAAAAACTAATCTGATCAATTCCCATTATCTGAGCTTCAATAATAATGTTTTCCCAGTTTCTGAAATTTAACCGATGAATTACCGTACGGGCCGAAATTCTGTAATTGGGTTTTAACGCTTTGATATGTTTTACACCTTCTCTCAATTTTTCAAATGCGCCAGGTATATTTCTTATAGCATCATGTAAAGGTTCATCGCCATCTAAAGAAACAACAACATCGTCAACCCATTCCAATATTTGCTCAGCATGTTTTTTTATAGATAGCCCGGTGGTGAGTAATGATATTTTTATTTTTTCTTTTTTTAAGATAGCGCACAGTTTAAAAAAATTGGTGTTCAATAATGCTTCACCGCCAGACATGGCCACCTGTTGGGTGCCGAATTTTTTTAATGAAGCCATCAACTCGCTTACATCGGCTTCAGTAAGCTGTTTCAGGTTTTTATTATCTTTCCATATATCGCACATTACACAGCGGCAGTTACATGCGCTGTGCGGCATGAGTATCACTACCGGCAGTGCCAAGATTTTGTGCGTTTGTAAAGTGCGGTAACGCTTATAAGTATTATATAATGCAGGTAATGACATACTGGTATTTTTGATGAAACTGGCCAGGGGAATTTAAAATCCCTGCGTCTCCGGTTGGCGGTATCTCCATACCTTTTGCAATAATTTTATTTCGTATGGGTATTGATATAGATTTATTCTATATCGTAACCCGGATATTATTTGTATCGCTTTTCTTTTGATCATATTAAGGCGGATATCCGTTACGGTTGGATACACGCCATTAAGCACTGTCTCAAAATTTCTAATCTTATCAATCATTTCCGGGGTAAGCCAGGGCGTTAACGGGTTCTTACGCAGGTCGAAGCTTTCCCATGCGGGGCTTATCCAGTCATCAAGCGTTTGAGGAAATTTGAAGCCACTTTCCAATACCTGTTTATACATTTCCGAGCCTTCGGTTGGTACCGGGCTATAGGTGTAAATAATTATTTCGGTTTTGGGGTTTACGTGTTTTACCTTTTTGATAAAATCGATCTCAAAATCAATTTGGGCCTGCACTTTTTCGGGCGTAGGAGCTGGCGTTCCCAATACGAACGAATATTCGGGTATGATATCAAATTTCTTAAGGCGCTCTGCAAATTCAATAATCTGGTTGCCGGTTTGGGTGCCGCCTTTATCCATCTGCGCCAGTACTTCGTTGTTACCGCTTTCGGCGCCAAAAAATATAATCTTGCATCCTGCTTCGCGAATGGCAGCTAATGATGAGTCTTTGAACTTGCTCATCGTATCAATCCGTGCCATTCCCCACCAGGTCATATTTTCGTCCTTTATCAGTCTTGAAAACTCAACAGCTCTCTTTTCTGAAACGAAGAAATTATTGTCGTGAAACTCTATGGCATCAGCACCCCATTTGTCTTTAATGTATTTTACATCCTTGTAAACGTTTTGGGCCGATTTTCCTTTCCAGCGTGCTTCATAAATTGGTACTACCGCACAAAACGAACAGGTAAACGGGCAGCCGATACTGGAATGATAGGCCATCGTTTTTTCGCCCAGATACGTCTTTCCTAAAAACTTAGGAATTGGGTAAAAGTTATTTAGCTTATCGTATGGCAAAGGCGGCAATGAATCCTGATCAAGTAAATCCTCTTTATCATTTTTAAAGATTTTGTTATCTACACCTTTATAGATCAAGTTTTTAATGAACTCAAAAGGACGACCATTTTCCAGTGCATCAATCAAATTGGGAAATGAGTTATCGCCCGGCCCATTGATAATAAAATCAACATAACCTGAATATAAGACCGCATTAGGTTGATTGGAAGGAAAATATCCACCCCAGATCATGGTAGTGTAAGGAAACTTTTCTTTAATCAGCTTTGCTGCATTTATAGCTTGTCTTAACTGTGGTCCCGGCATAACCGTAAATCCCAGGTATTTAAATTCGCCGGTATTTAAGTAGCTCTCTATTTTTTTTATCGGGTCGGCCTCGCAGTTCCCGTCAACAATCACCCATTCGTATTTGCCATCAACCGAAGCCGCAATGTTTAATATAGAATTGGGTATCCTATACTTGTTAATTGCACTTTTTGGATTAAACAATAATATCTTATTCATCTTTTGTTTTTCGTAAATAGGAAAATAGGGTTTAAATCTCCGCAATACCGGTAGTTATTAACTACCGGTACTTGCCCACAGTGCGGAGAAACACATAGGTTAAACCCAAACCATAACCATGTATTATAAAACAATACTCAACGTAAATACGCCTTCAAAAATGCATTGGTTGCCTGCCGGGAGAAATAAAACTACGTGGGCAACCCTTAAGGCAAATGCGCCGTATTTTAATGATAACAGAACATATGTTGCTGGTGATATTTTAACCGATGAGTACCGTGATCAATACTTTAAAAAACTATATAAAGCGGCATGTTTTTACGCCTGCAATTCAAAACAAAGAAGTCGTTGAAGCTTATGATATATGGGCCGATAATTATGATGCACAACCCGGCAATTTGATGCTTGATATGGATGAGGTTTTGTTTGCCAGGCTGTTAAGAAATGTTGACATAGCTGATAAGATGGTTGCTGATATTGGTTGCGGCACCGGTAGGCATTGGTCGGCTATATTTAAAAAGTCGCCTGCCGGTTTAACCGGCTTTGACGTATCTGACGGAATGCTTAACCAGTTAAAGAAAAAATACCCTGTTGCTAAAACTTTTACAATCACCGATAATCAATTTGCTGAAATTGATGACTCAACTTATGATGTAATTCTTTCAACCCTCACAGTCGCCCACATAAAAGATATTGAAGAGGCGCTTAACGCGTGGTGCAGGATACTCAAAACAAAGGGCGATATTATTATTACCGATTTTCATCCTAATGCTTTAGCTTCTGGCGGGCAACGAACATTCAGGCATAAAAACACCCATATCGCGGTACAAAATTATGTACACAACATTAATGTGATTAAAGAAATAATGCTGAGAAATGGATTTTACATTTTTACTGAACAGGAAAAAAGAGTGGACGAAACAGTAAAGCATTACTACCAGGAGCAAAACGCATTGCATGTTTATGATAAGTTTAAGGATTGCTCTATTATTTATGGAATACACTTCAGGAGGGCGTAAATGATCCTTAATAACTTATTACCGGTGGGCAGTAACGGGATTATAAATATCCGGATTGATGATGCTAAAATAGCTGAGGTATCGGACTATGTAATTAATGACCCCGTTGCTTCTTTAAAATTAACATTTGATAATGCTATTGTTTTTCCGGGATTAATCAATTCGCACGATCATCTGGATTTTAATTTGTTTCCGCAATTGGGTGATAAGATATATAGCAATTATACAGAGTGGGGGAAATACATTCATCAAAATTATAAAACTGAAATAGCGCAGGTGCTAAAAATCCCCGCTGTTTTGAGGGCACAATGGGGCATTTATAAAAACCTGCTATGTGGTGTTACCACCGTAGTTAATCATGGCGAAAAGCTGGGTACTGCAAGTGATCTCATTACTGTTTTTGAACAAATACATTGCCTGCACTCGGCGCGATTTGAAAAAGACTGGCAGTTTAAACTAAATAATCCTTTGAAAAGGACTCTGCCGGTAAATATACATGTCGGCGAAGGAAGTGACAGTGCAGCGGCGGAAGAAATTGATCGGTTAATTAGCTGGAATCTTTTGCGAAAAAAGTTAATAGGTGTACACGCTGTGGCAATGTCTGCAAAGCAGGCCAGGAAGTTTGATGCAATAGTTTGGTGCCCGCAATCAAACTACTTTTTGCTCAATAAAACAGCTCCTGTTGATATGTTAAGCGAGCATACTACAACGCTTTTTGGAACCGATTCGACACTTACCAGCAATTGGAATATATGGAACCACCTGCAAACAGCCCGCGAGACCGGTTTATTGAGTGATGAGGATATTTATAGCAGCTTAACAAACCGGGCGGCTGATGTTTGGCAATTAAACAGCGGTAAAATTGAGACAGGCAAAGATGCCGATATCGTTGTGGCCAAAAAGAGAGACGGTTTAACAAGTTACGATGCTTTTTTTGCCGTAAAACCGGAGGATTTGCTATTGGTAATGCACAAAGGACGGATGAGATTAGCAGATGAAACAATAGCAGCGCAATTGGATAAATCCGTTTTGAAAGGATTTAGCAAAATAAATATTAATGGAGCTTGTAAATATGTAGAAGGTGATTTGCCACAATTAATCAGCGACATACAGCGCTACAATCCTGAAACAAAATTCCCGGTGAGCTTAACCCAGCAGTTTGATAAATGTATCGTTTGAATCGAAAAATATTATCCAGGATAAATCGTGAAGGCAAGTATATGTTTAGGGAAATAGGACATTGGCTGGGCGGCTACGAACAATTTTACAGGTCTGCAAGGGGAGCACGTATCCTTAATTATCATGGCATTTGTTTGGATGATCATTTACGTTTTAATACTATTTTTTTAAAACTAAAAACGTTTGAGAAACAGTTAAAGTTTTATAAGAAGCATTTTAATGTTATTTCATTAGATGACTACTATCAACAGAAATTCAGTAACGACAAGTTTAATATCTGTTTGACTTTTGATGATGGCTTTGCCAATAATTATAAATACGTTTTGCCGCTGTTAGCGCAATATCAAATTCCGGCAACGTTTTTCATAACTGCCATAAAAGCCGAAGGCGAGGATATTTTGTGGAATGATTTTTTGGCTATAGCAAGTAAATATGGTCCATCAAAAATCACTTTAAAAAATGAAGTTTATTATAAAGGTGCTGGTCGCAAATATATTTCTACCCAAACGGGCATAAGCATAAATGACCAACTCCTTTACACCGGAATAGTAGAAAAGAATGAGATGATGGCTGAACTATATCCATTGGTGCCTTTTAAATTAAACGCTGAAGAAGAGGATTATTGGCTGCAAATGACTGAAGAACAAATAAAAGATTTAGCCCAGTCGCCTTGGGTAAGCATAGGTGCACACGGCTTTTATCATAATGATTTATCGAAAATAAAGATAGCCGATGCAAGCGATGAAATGCGGGCTTCAAAATTATATCTCGAAAACTTAATTGGTAAACCGGTTACGAGTTTGGCTTTTCCTTACGGGACATATACGACGTTAGTAGTTGAAAAGGCGAAAGAAATAGGATATAAGCAGTTACTGGCACTTGATTTTTATAACGAAGAGGATAAACATGATTCTGTTATGCACGAACGATTTACTATTAATCCGTTAATAACAACCAATAACCAGATGTACGCTACAATAATGGGCCGTTATGAATACTGATAACCAGGAAAATGAATATTTTATTGAAAGGCTGACAGCAAACAATCTGGCAGAGGTAGAGAAATTGCATGCCGCCGTTTATGGAAAAATGCCGCCGCCTGGTTTCTTTTTTAAAAAGTACAATACTGCTTTTACTGGTGTAAATTATATAGGCTACATTGCATATAAGCCCGATGGACTGCCCATTGCTTACTACGGCGTTATTCCCTGCTTTATAAAAATTGATGATAAATTGGTGCTTTCGGCTCAGTCGGCAGATACCATGACGCATCCGGGCTTTCGGTTTAAAGGCTTATTTGTTGAATTATCAAACCTTACCTTTCAATTATGTCGGGATAACGGTATTAACCAGCTTTTCGGTTTTCCTAATCAAAACTCAATACATGGTGCGGTAAATAAATTGCATTGGCAAGCAACAGACCAGATGGCGTGTTTTGTAATTCAGTCGGGTCGTTTTGCGTGGCATAAGATTTTCGACAAGCTACCCTTTTTAACAGGGGTCTTTTCCGCTTATCAGAAAAAGCAAATCAGCAAATACGTATTGCCGCAACAGGGCATTGCTAACTCGGTATTTGAAGATGGCTTTGCAGGAGTTTACCGCGATAATAATTACCTGAATTATAAAACTTATACCCCTAATTATGTAGTTAAAGCAGGCAATTCGATATTATGGATAAAGATAGGTGCCACACTCGTAATAGGGGATATTTTAATTAAGTCGGCCGATTTTGATGATATGATGCATCATCTGTTGAAATTGGCCCGCAAACTTGGGATAGCAGAAGTGTATTTTCATACAAGTACGGGGACAGCCTTGCACAGTTTGTTTTCAAGCAGATGGGAGCCGATACCATCCTTTGCGGTTTTGTTTCAGGATTTTAAGGGCGATATAGAAATTGGCAAAATAAAATTTACTTCGGCGGACATTGATACGTTTTAAGATGAATAAGTTAATACGGAAATTATTTTTCAGAGGAGCTAAAATAACAACCTTTTTGGTGACCCGGCTCGCCGAAAACGAGGTGAAAGAAACAGTATTTTTAAAAAAAGGGAAGCATGTTTTCGATATAACAAAAAATCACGGTATGATTTGCCTCGATCCCTTTTGTGTGGCGGCATGGCTACCCGATGATAAACTGAATTTGATTGCCCCGGATGAGGTAACAATACAATTTAAAAAAGCGAATAAATTAAATGCAGTTATCAAGGTATCTCTTATTGAAAAAATTGCAACAGAAAAGGGAGCCCTGCTTTTGTACAAAATTGAACAGGTAAGCAATTATCAGTTAAACGTTTTGCACAGGCTGGTGTTTTTCGCCTATTTATTGCGGTCTCCTAAAAATACCTATCAAAGCCGCAAGGTGATAAGTGCACTTTATTCCTATCCAAGAAATATTATTATAGTGTCGTATCAGGATGAAAAATATTACAATATATTCCCGATGGATATACATAGTTACCTGGAAGAGGAAGGTTTGTATATTTTGGGATTAAGGACTACCAATATAACCCTCGGAAAAATTCTGGAGGCTAAAAAAGTGGTTGTTTGTGATACCGACCAGATAGATATTAACACGGTTTATAATTTGGGTAAACATGCGAGCAAATCACCCACACCTAAAGACCAGCTGCCTTTTAAAACTGCAGAAAGTGAACTATTCGGGTTTCCGGTGCCTGATTTTGTGGGTTCGTATAAAGAAATTGAAATTATTCATCACAGAAAAATGGGTTTTCATATGCTGATGCTGGGCAAGGTGATTAACTCAAAAAAAATAAGGGAAAACACAACTTCCTTTTACCACGTTGGTTTTTTGCAGTTTCAAAAAAGCGACTACAAAAGCGTAGAGGCAGTTTATTAAGCGTTAGGTAATGATGAAATATGTTTTTGTAAACTATAATTACTCGCCCAATTTCACTTCGCCTTTAGCCTGGTTTAAACGAACTGAGGGGTACTCGGGAGTGTTGGAATCATTGAGTAAACACCATACTGTGATTAATGTAAAGCAAATTAATTACACCGGCAATGTGATTCATAACGGTGTTGATAATAGGTTTGTTGATTTTGGCGAAGGGAAAACCTATTTCCCACGCAGGATACATCGGTATGTTAAAAATTTACAATCCGATGTGGTTTTTGTGCATGGCTTGCATAATTCTTTACAGATAATACAATTGCGACTAACATTAGATAAAAGAACCAGGATAATAGTTCAGCATCATGCCGAAAAACCGTTTAAGGGCATCAAACGTATTGTTCAAAAGGTTGCTGATAATTGTGTTGATGCCTATTTATTTTCTTCGCATGCGTTGGGCGCAGAATGGGTTAAAAACGGCAATGTTGCATCAGGAAAAAAAATACATGAGGTAATGGAGGTATCGTCTCTGTTTTATCCGGATAAAAATGTATCATCAAAATTAAACCTGACGGGCGACTCAGTATTTTTATGGGTAGGGCGGCTAAATGCAAATAAAGATCCGTTGAATGTGATAAAAGCATTCTTAAAGTTTGCAAAAAGTAATCCCGATGCACGTTTGTACATGATTTACCATACAGAAGAATTGATTGATGAAATAAAAGCCATTTTAGAATTATATGCCGATAATTGCCCGGTTATACTGGTCGGAAAAGTACCACATGACGACCTGCTTTACTGGTTTAACAGCGCCCGTTTCTTTATTTCAGGCTCGTATTATGAAGGTGGCGGCACAGCTTTGTGCGAGGCCATGTCATGCGGCTGCGTGCCTATAGTGACCGATATTCCGGCTTTTAGAATGATAACCGATAATGGCAATTGCGGCTTGCTGTATGAAGCGGGCAACGAAACAGCATTATTGCATGCCCTGCAGCAAACAACAGCAATGGATAGGGCTGCAAAGCAGAAAAAGTCTCTGGCTTATTTTAAATCGAATTTATCGTTTGATGCTATTGCCAGCCGCATTCACGAGATTTCGTTATCGCTGTGATCAATTTCATCGGCAAACAGGCTGATTATGCTTTTTGCTACCTGCTGTATCGGGAACATTCGTACTGGATCATGCCCTCTTCGAGTGTTTTTTAGGATTGATAAAATCTCTCTGTCCATTTCTTCCTTATCTTTTACAACGTAATGATGCCTGTAATTTTTATTCATGGGCTTACAGAATGATACAACATGTGCGCCTGCATATAAGGCTTCGGCCATAACAGCTCCAAAACCTTCATAATTTGAAGTATGCAGAAATACTTTTGAGCGTTGCATAATAGCTAAAACTTCTTCGTGAGGTAATTCGCCGGCAAATGAAAGGTTGTTATTTAAACGTAGCGAGTTGGCCAGGCTTTGCAGCAATTCCATTTCCGGGCCCTTACCACAAATTACGGCCTTAATTTCGGGGAAATGAATTTTTAGAGACCCAATAGCTTGTATGAACAAATGATACTGTTTCAATGCTATCAATGAGCCTACCCCTAAAACGTCAATATCCCGTTTTACGGGGCCATTTTTAAACATTGTTATATCAATCCCAACCGGTACTATGTTGGCGGGCAATACGCCATAGCTTTTCCATACCTCATTGGCTACAAAATCTGATAGGGCAATTAGCGAATCGGCTTTGGGTTTTATCCAATTAAAATATTTATTCCCCTTTTTTGCATCCTGGCCCAAAATCCAGCTATAATGCTTTAACCTATGTGTTTTAGCAAAGTAGTGTCCAACAAAGGCACATTCGCCCATCCAGAAGCTCAACAGGCCAAAAGGATGATATTTGTTTTTTAATTTTCTTAAAATAAACCAGGCCTTTGCCCATGTTGTTAACCTGGCTAATTGCCCCTCATCTTTACCACCAATAGCAATTACTTTAATGCCGTTCCATTCATATTCAGCTGAGATGAATGGATAGTGGAACGTTAGTACGATAATCTCCAACCCTGGACAAATTTCTTTAAGTGCTTTTACAAACAGTTGCTGCGGAGGTATACAAGTACTATCAGCCTCGTTTGCGGGGAAGCCGGGAGTAAGAATAACAAGTGTTTCAAGCGTATGCTCCATCCAATAAAACAACTTTATTACAAAACAATAAACTCTCTTTGTTATGTGTAATCATGATGATCATTTTGCCCTTTTTTGCTAATAGCTCGAGCTGTGCAAGTATCTCTTTTTCAGCAACATCGTCAACTTCCCCAAACGGTTCATCCAAAATCAACAAATCAAAATCGTGATATAATGCCCGGGCCAGCATAAGCCGCTGTCGCTGCCCGCCACTGATATTCTTACCATTTTCAGTAATGATCTTATTTATGCCTTCAGGATATTGGTCAGTTAAACTATCAATACCGCAAAACGAAAGTGCTTTGGCTAATCTATCTTTATCATATACGTTATCAGTAAGTGTTACGTTTTTTAAAATAGAATCATTTATAAAAAAAGGCTGCTGTTTAACGTAGGCCATCTTTTTCCAATAACTTTTACGACCGGCACTATTGGTAATGCTATGATTAATAGATATGGAACCGCTGTCAGGTTCCAAAAAGCCAAGCAGCAAATTAATGATGGTGGTTTTCCCCATTCCAGACGGACCGGATATACCGAGGAAATCACCACGTGTTAGCTCAAAGCAACAGTTGTTTAATATCGGCCTGTTTTTGTAATTGAAATCAACCCCCTGAAATTTTATAAAATCGATATAGGATTGGGGGAGCTCGGTAGTTTCGGTTGGCTTTTCGTCAATTATAAGGTCGTTAAGGGTGAATTCATATGTTTTAATTTGCCCCGCGCTGTTTAATATTTTAACAATGCCAGGGATAATTTTATAGGATGCGGCCATAAAGACGCCTACATCAAGCAGACCAATGCCGTGATTGTTTAAGGCAAATTTATTGAGGGTGATCAAAATCAAGAAACCCAGTATGGCGAAAACCTCTATCAGGCGCGAGGGTAATCCTTGCAGTGTTTGCTGGGTGGCGATAAAATCATTCAGTTGTTTTTGCCGATTGTAGTAACGGTTGGTGAAAAAATCATGCTTATCGTAAACATTGCTTTCGATATATCCTGATAACGACTCCTTTAAATACTGTAAAGTAAGCTGGCTGGTTAACCTCGAATTGCTCCGGATATCTTTTAGTTTTCTTTTGATAAAATATCCGAGCAAAACAACGGGAGGTAACAACAGCAAGAATAAAGAAAGAAACAAGGAGGGGTGGTAAAAAAGGATGCCGATAATGGTGAAAATGATAAGTGCCCCTTGCGATACTATTTGCTGAATATTGGTTAAAATATAGTTGCTGAATTCAATAGGCTGCTGACTTATTTTACGGATGTAAACCGAAGAATCAACATGGACAAATTTGAAATAGTCATCTTTTAAGTAATGCCATATGTTTCGTTTTGACAACCTTGAGGCTACCGAATAGAAAAACGTATTCTGCGATTTGGTAACGATGTAGGCGGCCAGGTTTTTTAAAGCATAAACAACAAAAAAAAGACCAATAGGCCATAAGGAATTTTGATTGAGCCAGGATGGCAAGAAAGTATATTTATTAACAGCGTGGTTATCTGTATAAAAATTGATCACCAAAAGTAGCCCGCCAAGAAAAACGATATCCAAAATACCGATAAGTAAATCAAGTACAGTTTGGAGCCAAAGTCTGCGCTTTTCCCTGCTGTTAAGTATGCTTAATATGGATGTTATTAAATGTTTCAAAATGCTATTGTTCAGGCGGCTTATAGTTTAATGCTTGTACAGTAGGTTACGGCAACAGCGGAAATTGAGTTGCCTGTGACAGAAATATAATTTTGACGGACGGCAAATAGATTTCTTCGTTAAATTCTATCTGCCGATAATTTGCTTAAAACACTATTTTTGCGCTTTAATTATTTTAAGTGGGAAAAGACAAATTAAGACGTTTTGCTGAGATAGATACTTTTAGCAACGTTTTACAACTTGATGCAGGTAAGGAATTTAAAGGAAAGTGGAGCGGCGATTTTTTTAAAAACAACAATCCTTTAGTATTGGAACTGGCTTGTGGCAAAGGCGAATACACAGTTAACCTGGCTACTATGTTTCCGGATAAAAACTTTATAGGGATTGATTATAAGGGTAACCGTATTTGGCGAGGTGCTAAAACAGCACTGGAAGAAGGCGTAAGCAATGTAGGCTTTTTACGCATCCAGATAGAAAGCATATTGGATTATTTTGCCGTGGGCGAGGTTGACGAAATATGGATTACTTTTCCTGATCCGCAACCGCAGATAAGCCGCGAAAAGAAAAGACTTACTTCGTCACGTTTTTTGGATATGTATAAGGTGATTGTAAGGCCGGGTGGTTTCATTAACCTGAAAACAGATAATGATGATTTGCATGCTTACACAGCCGAAAAGATAGAAGAGACCGGATTAAATCTGCATGCCAAAACAGAAGATCTTTATCACTCCGAATTTGCAAACGAAGTGTTATCGATAAAAACTTATTACGAGAAGAAATATTTAAACCACAATAAGAATATTAACTACCTTAAGTTTTCTTTTTAATTTAAGCTGATGAAGGACGATAACTTTTTTGAAAGGGTTTATGAAGTTACCAGGCTTATTCCGCCGGGTAGGGTAACTTCTTACGGCGCCATTGCCGCTTACCTGGGTACAAAAGGATCGTCGAGAATGGTAGGATACGCTATGCAGGCATGTGGCAGGGCCAACCCGCCGGTGCCGGCACACAGGGTGGTAAACAGACAGGGCTTATTAACGGCAAAGTTTCATTTCGGTGGTAACCTGATGGAGCAATTGCTGGAAAGTGAGGGTGTAAAAGTAATAGACGACCAGGTGTTGGATTTTAAAGCCCTGTTTTGGGATCCTTCGGTTGAACTGGCGATGTAAAGTCAGGCGGCTTTAACTGTTTTATAATGCGTCCCCTTGTAATCGGTAAATAGCCACGTGAGTAGTATTACGGTTCCAAATATTACATAAAACAACTTTCCCTCGGGATTGTGACTAAACAGGGTATAAGCAAGCACAATAAGTATCACTCCCACCATTAATTCAATTCCACTGTGCACTGACAATGGGATGAATTTGAAAATGCCTAACCGATAGTTGGTGCTGACGGTTAACAATAAATGTATTGCCCCCAGTACATAAGTAAAACCAGCCAGAAAACCGGTAAACCCAAATGATGTTGGCGAGGTAAACAGAAATACCACCAGCAGGTAATCAATAAAGCCGTGAACAGAGGGAGAGATGAATTTCATAACAATAACATTTAGGTGTGCCGTGAAAAAGGCGCGATGTATTGCGTCTCCCCTAAATTACTAATTTTCAATTCAAAACAAAAAATTCAATCCATTATCTGCAATAATTCCATCCGGTTGCCAAAAGGATCAATAAAGGCAAACCGCGTACGACCAGGAATAGCCGGTTCTTCTGCAATTTCGATGTTGTTTTTCTCTAAAGCGGCTCGGGCCGCTACGATGTCAGCAACTTGAAATGCGGTATGTCTTATAGATCGGCCAAAAAAAGGTTCTACCCCTATATGTAACTGAATATTGCCAATGTTTAGCCAATAGCCACTTGTCCTAAACAAATGGTTTGGCCTGTCAATCAGTTGTAAGCCTAAAACCCCGGTATAAAATGCTTTTGCTTCTTCCAGCCGTTCTGTGGGTACGCAAATGTGGATATGATCGGCACGTATAAAATCAATCATTATTCGTCTTCGGCAAAAGTTAACACGTAGTTGTTGTTATCCAGTATAGAAAACTCGGTGGCGCCATAAAAGGTAGTTTCCAAAGGTTTTAAAACCGTCACTTTTTCGCTGATCAGCTCAAAAAATTCCCTGATCTTTTTTAGCTTGATGTAAAACAAGAGCGAACCGCCGTTACTGCGGTTAATGTTGGGCAATTCATCGCCCAAGCTTGCAAATGTTTGAAACATAAAGGTAACATCGCCATTCACTAGCATGGCCCAAACAAATTCGGTGCCCATTTCAGGAACGGTCATTACTACCTGAAAGCCGATTGATTTATAAAAATCAATGGTTTCGGTCATGTTATCTACAAAAATATTGGGCGATAAGCTTTCCATGGCGTTTTCAATTGTTGAGTAAAAGTATTTTTTTATTTCGGGATTAGAATGTTCGATTCCGGATTTTTGTAAACAAGATTTTATATTTCAATTTGTAGCACAATTCAAAAAACAAAATATGTCACTTATAGAAGAATTTGAATCCTATCGTACAAAAATGAACGATAGGATAATGGAAACTGCCAATACCAATATCAAGCGCTTTTTTGCGTTGGATACCACTACCTATGCTGATGGCGCGCTCGACGTAAAAACCAAAGAAATGCTGGGCCTGGTAGCCTCCATGGTTTTGCGTTGCGATGATTGTATCAAATACCACTTAGGCAAATGCCACGAAGCCGGTGTTAAACACGATGAAATGAATGAAGTATTTATGATTGCCAATTTGGTTGGCGGCTCGATAGTTATTCCGCATTATCGCCGCGCTGTTGAATATTGGGACGAGTTGAATGCAGTTGGCAGTTGATAGTGGGCTTTAGCAGTATAAAGTTTGCATTTATTTTCATAGTTTTATTAAAAACCTAAAGCTATGAACAACAGAAAGCCCAGGCGCAAAATTTTATCGGTAGATATGACTGCCATGTGCGATGTAGCATTTATCATTTTGATTTTTTTTGTTGTCAGTGCCAAGGCTAAGGCGTGGCTACCCGTTTCAATTGACGAGCCAGTAGCTACAAAACCTATATGTGCCTTTGGAGATGATAACAATGCTACAGTATTAGTTTCGATAAATAAAGTGATGTTTCAGATACCCCAGGAAATACGTAAGCAGGCTTTGATAGAGATGGGGCGCAGATATAACATTGTGTTTACAGATGAAGAGCTTTCAAAATTCGAGAAAATTGAAACAATTGGTGTGCCGATCAGTCAACTGAAGGGGTTTATTGATAATGATTATAACAATTGGAACAACTTTTTCTTAAATCAACCAGGTATCCCAGTTAATTCGGGGAATTATGAATTAGCCAATTGGATAGATATTGCCAGTAAAGCTGAGAAAGTGACAAAAGATCGTGATTTAGATTTTATGTTAGACGCTGACAAAAGGAACCTCTATCCGCAAATAGAAAGAATAACAGATATTTTAACAAGCCAACGGATTTACAAATTCTCTTTGGAATATATTGCCAAATCAAAAGTATGAATTTAAAAGATAGTGACTTAAAGCGCTGCATCTGGCCCGGAACCGATGAGTTGTACATGAAATACCACGACGAGGAATGGGGCAAGGAAATTCATGACGATAAAATACTTTTTGAATTTCTGATACTGGAATCTGCCCAGGCGGGCTTAAGCTGGATAACCATTTTGCGCAGGCGCGAGGGTTACCGTAAGGCTTTTGCCAATTTTGATGTACACAAAGTAGCCGCCTTTACGGATGAGGATGTTGAACGTTTAATGCAGGACGTGGGGATTATTCGTAACCGTTTAAAAATATTATCCGCTATTAATAATGCCAAGCTATTTATCGGGATTCAAAAAGAATTTGGCTCATTTGATAAATACCTCTATAGTTTTATGCCCGATGGTAAACCTATCAGTAATTTCACAGGCATAACGCCTGCAAGTACGCCAATTTCAGACGCTATTAGCAAGGATATGAAAAAGCGCGGTTTTAAGTTCTTTGGCACCACCATTTGTTATGCTCACATGCAGGCAACCGGCATGGTGAATGATCATTTGCCCGATTGTAGTTTTAAATAATAGACACTAATTGTGCGAATTTTTTCGAATTACACGAATTTGCCTATATCTTGCGGCAACTATTGCATAGGGCATTTCAATTCGTGAAATTAGTGTTTTATAATTCGTGCAATTAGTGTAAATCTCATGAAAAAACTATTTCTTCTGGATGGCATGGCCCTTATTTACCGGGCGCATTTTGCTTTGAGTAAAAACCCCCGCTTCACATCGGGCGGTTTAAACACTTCGGCTATTATGGGTTTTACCAATACCCTGCTGGAAGTTTTGAAAAAAGAAAAGCCCACCCACATGGCTGTAGTTTTTGATACCGAAGCCCCAACAGAACGTCATACCGAGTTTGAAGCCTACAAGGCTCATCGTGAAGCAATGCCCGAGGACCTGGCTACTGCCATACCGTACATCTTTAAAATTGTGCTTGGGTTTAATATACCGTTGATTACTTCTGACGGCTATGAGGCTGATGATATCATCGGTACACTGGCCAAAAAGGCCGAGGCCAAAGGCTACCAGGTATATTGTATGACCCCCGATAAGGATTTTGCGCAACTGGTATCCGAAAATATTTTTGTGTACAAACCTGCCCGTATGGGTAATGATATGGAAATACTGGGCGTAAAGGAAGTATTGGAAAAATGGGAAATAGAGCGCGTAGAGCAGGTGATTGATATTTTAGGACTTTGGGGCGATGCTGTTGATGGTATCCCCGGTATTCCGGGCATTGGCGAGAAAACGGCCAAAGCCTTGATTAAGCAATACGGATCAGTTGAAGAGATCATTAATCATAGTCATGAGTTAAAAGGCAAACAGCGTGAAAATGTTGAAGCTTTTGCCGAACAGGGATTGATGTCGAAAAGGCTGGCTACTATCAATTTAAATTCGCCGGTTGAGCTGGACGAAGCCGGTTTGGAAATGTGCGCCCCAAGCAAGGACCTGTTAGAGCCCTTATTTGCAGAGTTGGAATTCCGCACGCTGGGCAAACGTGTTTTTGGCGATGATTTCAGCGTTACCGAAACCAGGGCGGTATCCATCCAAACCGATTTGTTTGGTAATCCTGTTGCAGAAGGCCGTACCACCATGGTTGTTGATGTAGAGGATATTTATGAAGCGCCGGTACCTGCCGACATTAAAAATATAAATACCGTTCCGCACGAATATCATTTGGCTGATACTGCCGAAAAACGAAAAGCACTCATTGACCTATTAGCGCAGCAAAAAAGCATCTGCTTTGATACCGAAACCACCGGCACTGATGCTAACCTTTGCGAATTAGTGGGCCTATCATTTGCCATAAAAGCTGGTGAAGCGTGGTACGTTCCTGTTCCGGACAGTCAGCCGGAAGCGCAGGCAATTGCTAATGAATTTAAGGCAGTACTGGAAAACCCGGCCATTGGCAAAACCGGGCAGAATCTCAAATTTGATATTTTGATGTTGAAATGGTATGGTATTGAAGTAAAAGGCGATTTGTTTGATACCATGATGGCGCATTATATTATTGACCCGGATACACGCCATAATATGGATATCCTGTCCGAAAACTACCTCAGTTATAAACCGGTTTCTATAACAGAATTGATTGGAGCCAAGGGTAAAAATCAGGGCAATATGCGCGATGTGGAGATTGAAAAGATAAAAGAATACGCTGCCGAAGATGCCGATATTACCCTACAGTTGAGAGATGTTTTTGAGCCCAAACTAAAAGAAGTTGAAAGTGAAAAGCTGATTAATGAAATTGAACACCCGCTGATTTATGTATTGGCAGATATTGAATATGAAGGTGTGAAAATTGACCACGACACATTAAAAGAGTTTTCAAAAGAACTGGAAACAGATGTAGCCAAACTGGAAAAAACAGTTTATGAAAAGGCAGGTGTCCGTTTCAATATTGCGTCGCCTAAACAACTGGGCGAGGTGCTTTTTGAGAAGCTGATGCTTGATCCCAAAGCCAAAAAAACCAAAACGGGTCAATATCAAACCGGTGAAGACGTTTTACTTTCACTTGCCGCAAAAAGCGATATAGTGAGAGATATTCTGGATTACCGCCAATTGCAAAAATTAAAATCAACCTATGTTGATGCTTTGCCGCAAATGGTAAATCCCAAAACAGGCCGGGTGCATACCTCCTACAACCAGGCGGTGGCAGCAACAGGGCGTTTAAGTTCAACTAATCCCAACCTGCAAAATATCCCAATCAGAACCGAACGAGGCAGGGAAGTGAGAAAAGCATTCATCCCGAGGGATAGTGGTCATACCATCGTATCTGCGGATTACTCGCAAATAGAGCTGCGCATCATTGCGGAGATTAGTAAGGATGCCAATATGATGGAAGCTTTTGTGAAAAATCTCGACATCCATACGGCAACTGCTGCCAATGTTTATGGTATTGCATTGGATGAAGTAACCAGCGAGCAGCGTCGCAATGCCAAGGCGGTAAATTTTGGTATTATTTACGGGCAATCGGCCTTTGGCTTATCGCAAAACCTGGGCATTCCGCGTAAGGAAGCTGCCGAAATTATTGATAACTATTTTATACAGTTCCCCGGCATCAAAAACTATATGGCCGATACCATGAATTTTGCCCGCGAAAATGGATATGTATGTACGTTGATGGGCAGACGCAGATACCTGCGGGATATTAATTCGGCCAATGCAACCGTGCGTGGTTTTGCGGAGCGAAATGCTATCAACGCCCCGATACAGGGCTCGGCTGCCGATATGATTAAAATAGCCATGATCAATATCCATCGTGAATTTAAACGACAAAACCTTGATGCCCGCATGACCATGCAGGTGCATGATGAGTTGGTGTTTGATGTGCCCCATAATGAGGTGGAAATTGTAAAACCTATCATTATGGAAAATATGAAAAATGCCATCAAAACAACGGTGCCTATTATGGTAGAGATAGGTACGGGTTCCAACTGGCTGGAGGCGCATTGATTTTTTAGTTGATTGGGTGGATTAAGTTATGTGAGTTATTTGTATGATCAGGAAAGTGGTTTAATAATGGACAATCAGCATAAATATAAAAATTTTATATCTGAGATACCTTCAACTGCGGTTGAGGTGTACCGGATGCTGCCCGAAGGTACCCGTTGTGAAGTTATTTTCAATGAATTATCTATGGTGCCATCACCTACTCCGTTGCATCAGTTGTTGCTTTCCGATTTACATGCCTTACTTTATATCTTTTTAAAAAATGCAAATAGTGGCAAAGTTATCCCGGCACCGGTAGACGTTTATCTGGAAAACTATGAATCGGTTGTACAGCCCGATTTGATCGTTTTGTTGAATGAAAATCTACAGCAAATTAAAAAAGACGGGATTTATGGCGCTCCAGATGTGGTTTTTGAAATATTATCCAGCAATAGAACATATGATACGCAACGTAAAAGGAGTTTATACGAAAAGGCGGGCGTAAAAGAATACTTTTTAATAGACCCTGAAAACAAAAAAGTGACCTTGCTTACGCTTAATGCCGCTGGTACTTACGAGCAGATTTATGAAGAGGTTGGCGCACTCAACTCCAAATTACTATCCTGCAAGCTCACCTTTTAGCTATATTTTTTATTTAGGGCCAAGCATGGCTATTGCTAATATTCCCTGCTTATTATCGTAACTAATTTATAGCTGAATGGCATATTTGGGCATTTTTTAATTATCATTTCATTAATAAGTGCTCCAAAACGGAGTCTAAAAATATCAATTTTGCAAAAAAAAAGATTATTATGGTTTATTTTATAAATGAAATGATACTGCGGGTATACAAATAATAAAAATATTTTTTTAAACAGATTGGGCACTCTCAGGTTCTATATTTTAGCAATTGTTTGCTTAAATTGAGCCAATAATAATCCCAATGAGAATATTCCATTTGAGTGCAGAATGTTATCCCGTTGCCAAGGTTGGCGGGCTGGCAGATGTGGTTGGTGCGCTGCCCAAATATCAAAATTTGGCAGGTTTGCAGGCCGCCGTGGTAATGCCTTATTATAACCGTAAGTTTGTAAAGGAAAACGAATTTGATACCGTTTTTCAGGCATCAACCTTGTTGGGTAACCGCCGGCTTTATTTTGAAATATTAAAAGAGAAAACCGATAAACTGGGTTTTGAACTCTACCTGGTAAAAATTCCCGGTTTAATTGATCGGGAAGAAGTTTACAGTTATCCCGATGAAACAGAACAATTCATCGCTTTTCAAATAGCTTTTTTAGACTGGATAAACTACTCGCAACAATCGCCTGATATTATACATTGCCACGATCACCACTCGGGGCTGGTGCCGTTTTTATTACAACACTCTAAATTATATACCCGGCTGGCTAATACACCTACTGTTTTTACCATTCATAACGGCCAGTACCATGGCGCTTTCGGCTGGGATAAATTAGCTTATCTGCCAGAGATAGATCTTTACAAGACCGGCTTATTGGATTGGAATGGAGCTATAAATCCGCTGGCATGCGCTGTAAAATGTTGCTGGCGATATACAACTGTGTCGCCAACCTATCTGCACGAGCTTACCATTAATTCAAATGGCCTGGAGTATTTGTTTTATTTGGAGCAAGCAAAGGGTTTTGGTATTTTAAATGGCATTGATACAGAGATATGGGATCCTAAAACAGATCCGATGATCCCCAAAAAGTTTTCAGTCACACAAATTGCAAAAGGCAAGCAGGCCGATAAAGAAATATTGTGCACCCGTTTTAATTTCTCGCCAGATAAGCCGCTGATCTCCTTTATTGGCCGCCTGGTAGTTGAAAAGGGGGCTGATCTGATTGCTTCGGCAATGGAGAGAAGCTTTAATGAACACGAAGGGAAATTCAACTTTTTAATACTGGGCGCAGGCGACAAGGAAACCGAAGCAGAGTTGTTGGAACTAAAAGCATTTTACCCCGAACAATGTAACGTGTTTATTGGTTATGATGAGGCTTTGGCACATTTAATTTATGCGGGGTCAGATTTCCTTTTGATGCCTTCGAGGGTTGAACCTTGCGGGCTAAACCAGTTATACGCCTTGCGTTACGGCACCATGCCTATGGTTAGAACCACCGGCGGATTAAAAGATACCGTAATTGATTTTGGTGATACCGGTGGCTATGGCATCCGTTACGACAATGCCACTGTTGAAGATATTTGCGAGGCAGTTAGCCGGGCTTTGGTACTTTATGAAAACAGTAAACAACTGCAATCATTACGCAAAACAATGATGACGCTCGATTTTTCGTGGGATCGGTCGGCCAATGAATATATTGACCTATACAAAAGTTTAACTTCAACAATATGACCTCAAAAGTAATTTGCATCGTACTTGGCGGCGGCCAGGGAAGCCGGTTATCTCCGTTAACCGCAACACGTTCAAAGCCGGCCGTACCTATTGCCGGCAAATACCGGCTGGTAGATATTCCTATTTCAAACTGCCTGCACTCGGGTATTGACAGGATATATGTATTAACGCAATTTAACTCGGCGTCATTAAACAAGCATATTAAAAACACCTATCACTTCAGTAGCTTCAGTGAGGCTTTTGTTGACATATTGGCTGCGGAGCAAACCCCATCAAGTGTGGCCTGGTTTCAAGGAACTGCAGATGCAGTTAGGCAGAGCCTGCACCATCTGGCGGTACATGAGTTTGATTATGTCCTGATCCTTTCGGGCGATCAATTATATCAAATGGATTTTGCCGAAATGATTGAGCAGCATATTAAAGCTAATGCTGATATTTCTATTGCAACCATCCCGGTACATGTAAATGATGTACCCGGCTTTGGTATCTTAAAAACGGATGAAAGTAACCTGGTTACTTCCTTTATTGAAAAACCAAAAACCGGCTTCGAAAAATGGGTATCGGAAGTTAGTCCGCAAATGGAGGCAGAAGGCAGGGTTTATCTGGCCTCAATGGGTATTTATCTTTTTAACCGTAAGCTTTTGTATGATTTGTTGCAAGGCAACGAGCGTACAGATTTTGGTAAAGAAATTATTCCTCAATCTATTGAAAAACATAAGGTTATCAGTTATCAATACGAGGGATACTGGACAGACATTGGTACCATACCATCATTTTTTGATGCCAATTTGGGCTTAACGGATGATATTCCGCTTTTTAACCTTTTTGATAAGCACCCTATTTATACCCGTGCGCGTATGCTGCCACCGTCAAAAATGTCGGGCACACACGTAGATAAGGTTATTATAGCCGATGGATGTATCATTAATGCAAGCCACATCACACGTTCAATTATCGGTATCCGCTCGCGCATAGGTTTTGAAACTATTGTTGAGAATTGCTATGTGATGGGTAACGACAATTATCAAACACTGGAGCAGATTGAAGAATCTCACCAAAGTAAATCGCCTATTATGGGTATTGGCGACAGATGCCACATCAAAAACGCAATTATAGATAAAAACTCCTTTATCGGCGATGATGTTAAAATCAATTGCGGCGAAAAGCTGGAAAATGGCGATTATGGTTCGTACGTTGTGCAGGATGGTATAGTGATTGTCAAAAAGAGGGCTGTTATTGCCAATGGAACAATAATTTAATATTTCGGCTAAAATATTTTATAGTAGGGCAGGCAAAGGAATTATTCTTTGCCTGCCCTGTTTTTTTGTGGCTGTTTGTCAGTAAGATACGGCGGTAAAATTTATTTATCTAAAATAAACAAAACAATGGTTTGATGAAATAGTTTATTCTATAAGTTGTTATTTATTAATTTTTGATTAATTAATTCAAATTCGTCACAAAACTAAAAAAACATGAAAAAGCTAATCACTATGGTTGCCCTTGCCGCAATCTCATTTGGAAGCGTTTACGCGCATACTGCAACAATCAACAGCCGATCGGTATTACAAACAGATACCACTAAAAAAGCGAAGAAAAAAATGAAAAAGGATTCAACAAAGAAGAAGGATAGCACGTTGATGGTAAAACAGCAAAAATAATGCTGGATTAAAACAAAAATGCCTCCGGATTTTCCGGAGGCATTTTTGTTTGTAGCGGTTAAAGGCTCAAGCTTTCGCCAATGGCTAATAGTTTAAGATTTAAACCGGCTTTTTCAAATTTTTGTTTTACTTCGGCCTGGTCAATTTTAATAACCGGGAAAGTATCATAGTGCATCCCGATGATGTTTTTACAGTTTATAAATGCAGCTGCTTTTATTGCATCATCAGCACCCATGGTATAATTGTCGCCAATTGGCAGTATTGCCCAATCCAGATTTTCATCGGCCAGTAATTTCATATCAAGGGTAAGAGCAGTATCACCTGCATAATAAATTTTCTTTCCACCGGTATACAACACAAAACCGGCCGGTGTGCCTCCATAAGCGCCATCGGGCATTGAGCTGGAATGCAAAGCATAAACCATTTTAACGCGACCAAAGTCAAAATCAAAACCGCCGCCAATATTCATGCCGTGCGTGTTTTCAATTCCTTTGGCACCCAGCCATCCTGCAATTTCGGCGATGCAAATTACTTTGGCGCCGCTGTTTTTTTGGATGGTTTCCAAATCAGCCATGTGATCACCGTGCCCGTGCGATAACAGGATGTAATCAGGTTTCAGGCTGTTTACATCGATGTTTTTTGCTAAAGGGTTGGGTGATATAAATGGATCAAATAATAATTTTTTACCGCCTGTTTCCAATTCAAAAGAGGCGTGTCCATAAAAGGTTGCTTTCATAAAATAGTGTTTAAAATGAGGTCAGTCTCAATAATAAAAATAAACGCAACAAATATCGAAATAATAAATGTTTAAACTTTTATTAAAAATGATTAGACGCCGGTGTAAAGGAAATTTTACTTACCTGTTATTTTTGAAAGAGTCCGCCCATACCGCCAAACATCTCTTTCGTCATAGCGGCCATTTCGCTTTGGCTAACGTTGTCGGCCTGTTCCATAGCCTTGTTTATGGCAATTACTAAAAGTTCTTCTATTTGTTCTTTATCGGCATCTTTAAGCAAGCTCTCATCAATAGTAACGGTTTGTACTATTTTATTGCCATTTGCTGTAACGATAATTTTTCCACCTTCGGTAATGCCGGTAACAGTGACGGCATCCAGCCTGTTTTTTACTTCGCCAGCCTTTTGCTGGGCTTCCATTATTTTGTCAAACATGTTTTTATGTTATGTGCAGATAAGTTATGTGCAGATGTGCAAATATGCAGATGTGCAGATTATTATTTAATTAAATATAAGTTGTTGTAAATTGATTACTTTCATTTCCAGATCCCCACATCTGCACATCCCCACATCTGCACATCCCCGCATCTGCACATCCATCAATCATCACTCGTATCGCCATTGCCTTTATATGCACTTTTACGCACAATAGGCATGCCAACGGCATTAAACAGGTCATCCAATTTTAAAAGACTTCCGTTTGATAAGTTGGTTAAAAGTACTACTGTAATATCGTCCTGTATATCTCTTAAATAAATATGTCTGAAACCATGCCACCAGCCAGTGTGGTATATTACCTGTTTTCCCGGTGCTTCAAATATGCGCCATCCATAGCCATAGCTAAAATGGCCATGTATCATCGGGTTACGCGGTACATAAGCCGAGTCCATTGTGGCTTGTTTTAACAATCTTCCGTCGCGTAAGGCTCTGTCAAAGAGGTAGAGATCGCCAACAGTGCTGTATATTCCTTTATCTCCAACAGGCCCGTCTAAAAAATTTTGTGCGACGGAGTAGCGCCATTGGCCCCTGTCGTGCCCAACTACATCAACAGGTATTTTTTGATAAACGGCTTTTGAGTAAACGGCAGTATGCTCCATTCCCGAAGGATTGAAAATATGCGTTTTCATGAAATCGGCATATGACTGGCCGGTTATTTTTTCGATGATAGACCCCAGCACCATAAAGTTGGAATTGTTGTACAGGAACCTTTTATTGGGCTTGTTAAACGGACGTGGTTTATACTGTGCAATTAAGGCCATTTCATCCTGGTTGGATAGCCCTTTCCGTTCGTCCCGATGTTCGGCGCGGTACAGATCATCCGTAAAATAAACATAGTTCATCATGCCCGAGCGGTGGGTAAGCAGCAGGCGTATAGTAACACCATCATAAGGGAAATCGGGAAAGTATTTTTTTACATCATCGTCTAACGTCAGTTTGCCTTGCTCCCAAAGCATTAATATAGCTGTGGAAGTCATGGTTTTGGTAACCGACGCCAGTTCAAACTGCGAATTGATTTTTAAGCTGTCGCGATGCAGGTAATCGGCCCAGCCAATTGCTTTTTCATATACAATTTTGCCATGTTTGGCTACCAGTACGTTGCCGTTAAAACCGCGCGTGCGGTGCAATTCCTGCATAACGGCGTCAATATGTTTATCGGCATCTTTGGGATCATAGGCCAGCAGAGCTTTTGGATCAAATGGCACTGAGGGTTTAACACGGGCGGCCTGGACACTATTTATAGCTGTTTTATCGTTTTGTTTTGACGAACAGGATAGGAGGATAGACGAAAGGAAGGCGATGGTCAGGATACTTTTATACACAAATCTCATAAATAAATTTCACACACTTTATCGCGTGCAAAAATCAGAAATATTACAATAGGGATAAAACATTGTTTTAATTATTTTTCTTTTAGTTGACAGCTCTTTATATTTTTAAACATGATTTTTTTTAAATACCCTACCACGCTTATTTTATTGATGTTATGCTGCCATAATATTTTTGGACAGAACAATGAAGATGCACATGCATTGGTAAAAGAAGGAGTACAACTGAACGATGAAGGCAAATATGCCGAAGCCATTGCCAAATATAATGAAGCGTTAAAGATAGATCCGGGTAGTTTGTATGCTGATTTTGAAATGGCTTACTCGCTATTTGCCTCAAATAAAGGTGATGATGGTATACCTTACCTTCAAAAGGTCATAGCCGCGGGCACTTCATTAACGCCGGGTGCTTATGACCTGTTGGGCAGTATTTATGACAGAGATAACCAAAAAGACAAGGCAATTGAGGCCTATAGCGCTGGTATTAAAGCAAACCCGGCATACCAGCGCCTGTATTATAACCTGGGCCTGGTTTATTTTAGATATAAGGAATATGCTGAAGCCGAAAAAAATGCTATTGAAGCTATTAAGCTCGACCCTAAACATGCCAGTAGCCAGCGCATGTACGCATTGGTATGCTTTCATCAAAATAAAAGAGTACCTGCGCTATTAGGGTTTTGTAGTTTTATTTTGCTGGAGCCAAATACCGCACGGTCTGTTGAAGCTTACAATAATATTCAGCACATTTTGCAGGGTGGCGTTTTGAAGAGCGACAACGGCAATACCACCATTCAATTTTCGCCAAATGATAGTAAGGATATGGGGACACTTAACATGGGTATATCCTTGACCGTTGTTTCGGGCCAAAGCAAAAAACTTATCGGGCAGACATTATTTGAATATGAACTCAAAAGTATATTTGAGCTGGCGGGCCAATTGTCGGAAAAAAAGACAGAAGCCGAGAAAGACTTTTTTTGGAAATATTATGCCGATTATTTCTATAAGCTGGCACAATCACCTGATATGACTGCGTTTGCCAGGTTAGTTAGCGCAGGTACACCCGAAAGTGCGCAATGGATAAAGGACAATTCCACGGAGATAAATAATCTATCAGAGTGGGTTAAAAGCACAGAACGGGGATTTTAGATAATTAAAAGCTTACGGAACTTTTCAGGCCCCGTAAGCCTTTAATTATTTTTATGGAATTAACATCAATTATGGCAGGTATTGCTGCTATAATTTTAGTGTTCCCATTTTAAGTTGCTTACATTAAACTCCATGGTTTTTGTACCAGCTTCATAAAACTCAGCCTGAATAATAATTTTAGATGAGGCTTTGATCTTTTTGATTAGCTTATTAGTACCATTGATAAAAATTACATCGCTGCTGCCATCAGATGGTTCACTGGCTGTGAATTTTACAGGCGGCGCACTATCAAATTTTATTTGAACGCCTCCATCAGTAACATTGGTGAACTGACCTTTTGAGATACTTAATACAGCTTCATTACCGCTGCCTGCATTTCTGATGGTTAGCGTGGCTGTCTGGCCACCGTCGTAAGGAAAAGGGAAATCCAATTTGTCAATGGCGTCAATTGCTGCATAGTAATTGGTTTTTGAGGTCATTTTGTCTGTTTTTTCCTCATATGACCAAGCGGCGCTACTAGAACCGGAACTGTCCTGACTGGCGGTTTTTGCGGTTGAATCCTTGGACGTTCCTTTTGTTGAGTCGGGTTTTCTGACAACAGCTTTTGATGCGTCTACACCAACGCTATCTGCTGAGCTTGAGCTTGAACTGGAAGAACAAGAATAAAGGGATGCAATAATAGTAATAAGGGCAAGTGTTTTTTTCATACTATGAATAAGGTTATTGTTTTTCCAAAAAAACAAATTATTTAATGAAAAACAAATCTTTATTGTCTGAAAATAAAATTTAGCTTGTCATCGTTGACAGTATCGTGTATTTATTAACGCAGTATCAAAAACAGCATTGTCAACTTTTACTTTCTTATAACATTGAATTTGTTTGTATAAAGTGTCTAAAAGCCAGTAATGTAGCTGGTTTTTTATGCGGAATTATACTAATAAATTTATTTTGTTTGTACTAGAAAGATTACCCACTCGGATTTTCTACCATCACATAAAAACATAACTTTGCCGTGTTAAAAAAAATAAATTCCATGAGTTTCAGAACTGAACACGATACCATGGGCGAGGTACAGGTACCTGCCGATAAATACTGGGGAGCACAAACAGAAAGATCACGTAATAACTTTAAAATAGGTCCGGAAGCATCTATGCCTAAAGAAATTATTGCCGCTTTTGCATACCTTAAAAAAGCTGCCGCTTATACCAATACCGATTGCGGCGTTTTACCTGCTGAAAAACGCGATCAGATAGCTGCTGTTTGCGACGAAATACTAGCCGGTAAATTGACCGGTGAATTTCCGTTGGTAATTTGGCAAACAGGCTCGGGCACACAGTCAAACATGAATGTAAATGAGGTAATTGCTAATCGTGCACATGTTATAGCCGGAAATAAACTGGGCGAAGGAAAAACTTTTATTCACCCTAATGATGATGTAAACAAATCGCAGTCATCAAACGATACATACCCAACTGCAATGCATATTGCAGCCTATAAAATGGTGATTGATGTTACTATTCCAGGTATTGAAAAACTGCGCGATACGTTGAAAGCAAAGTCAGAAGCTTTTAAAAGCGTGGTTAAAATTGGCCGTACCCATTTAATGGATGCCACACCGCTAACTTTAGGTCAGGAATTTTCAGGTTATGTATCACAATTGGATCACGGTTTAAAGGCCTTAAGAAATACGTTGGATCACCTTTCTGAACTGGCTTTGGGTGGTACCGCTGTTGGTACCGGTATTAATACACCAAAAGGATACGATGTAAAGGTGGCCGAATATATTGCCAAATTTACTAATCTGCCTTTCCGTACAGCCGAAAATAAATTTGAAGCATTGGCTGCGCATGATGCTATTGTTGAGAGTCATGGCGCCTTAAAACAAATTGCAGTTTCCTTAATGAAGATTGCTAATGATATCCGCATGCTGGCTTCGGGCCCTCGTTCGGGTATTGGCGAAATTCATATTCCTGATAATGAGCCGGGATCATCAATAATGCCGGGCAAGGTTAATCCCACCCAAAATGAAGCGGTTACGATGGTTGCGGCACAAGTGATGGGCAATGATGTTGCCATTTCAATAGCAGGATCAAACGGGCACTATGAATTGAACGTGTTTAAGCCGGTTATGGCCGCTAACTTCCTGCAATCGGCCCGTTTAATTGGCGATGCCTGCGTTTCTTTTAATGATCATTGTGCGGTTGGCATAGAGCCAAACTATGCAGGCATCAAAAAACACCTGGAAAATTCGTTGATGCTGGTTACCGCATTGAACCCGCATATTGGATATGAAAATGCTGCTAAAATTGCCAAAAAAGCATTGAAAGAAAACTTGTCGCTGCGTGAAGCTGCTCTTGGCCTTGGCTTATTAACCAATGAACAGTTTGACCAATGGGTACGTCCCGAAGATATGATAGGAAGCTTAAAATAAAAGCCTCACCACAAAGCCTTCTCCGGTTGGAGTGGGCTTTTTAAAATCGCTTGTAAAACATGCAAAAACTTTCCGGCTTTCAATTTCTAGTTACCCTTCTCGCTTTCAGCTTTTTGCTTTCAGCTTTTAGCTTTTCCTCCTGTAAATTTAACCCTAATATGCAAACCCAGGGTGAGGGCTATTTGCAGGGTGAGTGGCAGCAGGACTCCATCGCCAAACAGAAACAACTGGTTACCTATTCTCTTTATCATCTTAAATTTAGCTGCGATTCCTTTTTTGTATCGATCAGTTCATTCAGTAAAGTAAATACCGGGCCAGATAGCTGCATGAACAGTGGCCACTGGACAGAATACAGCAAAGGTACTTACGGCCAAAAGAATGATACGCTGCATTTAAAAGGACAGTTTTGTAATGCCGATATGAGCATTAAAGATGATAAGGGCTGTTTCCGTTCAGGCGACTATGAAGAACTTTTTAAGGTGATTAAAAAAACTGATTCCTTGGTTCAGTTAGTCAGTACTACAAACACTATCCCCATAAACGCACGTCTAATTAAAAAAACATCCTGTACTCCAAAACCATTGTAAAATGAAAAACTTTTTGAAAAAACTATTATTGGTAATAGCAGTATTTTACCTACCACTACAATCTATGGCATGGGGCACCCAGGGCCACCGTATTTGCGGGCAAATTGCTAACAACTATTTAACGCCAAAAGCCCGTAAAGCCATAGAGGCCATTTTGGGTAACGAATCAATAGCTATGGCAAGCAACTGGGCCGATTTTATTAAATCAGACCCTGCATTTAGCTATTTATCGTCATGGCACTACATTGATTTTGATAAGGCCTATAGCTATCCTGAAATGGTTGATTTTTTGAATCATGATACCAATGTGGATGCTTATACCAAGCTGAACTTTTTAATTGGAGAGTTGAAAAAGAGTGATTTAAGCAAAGAAAATAAATTGCTTTATCTGCGGATGCTGATCCATATTATTGAGGACGTGCACCAGCCGATGCATACTGCCCATGCTGATGATAAAGGTGGTAACGATTTTAAAGTGAACTGGTTTAATACCCCAACTAACCTGCATTCTGTTTGGGATTCTCAACTGATAGATTTTCAGCAATTAAGCTATACAGAATATGCAACATGGATTAACCACAGTACTTTAGCACAACGTACTGCTTGGCAAAAAGAGCCTATCAGCCAGTGGCTGTTTGAATCAAACCAGATAGCAGAAAAACTATACACCGAAATAAAACCTGGTGATACACTGAACTACAAATATAATTTTACGCATATTGAAATAGTGAACCAACAACTGCTTAAAGCAGGGGTAAGGTTAGCCGGCGTGCTGAATGCTATATTTGGTTGATAAATTGGTTGATTAGGTGAGTGGCTGACTAAGTTAGAGAGGTGGTTGACTAAGTTAAAGTCTCCTCGTTTAAAAAAATAGCGATGGGTTTTAAAACCCGGCGCTATTTTTTAAACCCAATCCACCCAATCCACCCAATCAACTCAATCAACCCAATCAACTAAAATAAATGAAGATATTAATGGTTTGCCTGGGTAATATATGCCGTTCGCCGTTGGCGCATGGCATATTAGAACATATGGCTAATGAGAAGGGATTAAACTGGGAGGTTGATTCGGCAGGTACGGGTAACTGGCATGTTGGCGAAGGGCCAGATCGGCGCTCAGTCCGCACTGCGCGTGAGCATGATGTAGATATCAGCAAACAAATTTGCCGGCAGTTTAAAACAAGTGACTTTGATGAGTTTGATCATATCTTCGTGATGGATAAGAATAACCTGAGCGATGTGCTTGCCCAGGCCCGTAACAAGACCGACGAACAAAAAGTAAAGCTGTTACTGGGCGATAAAATTGTGCCCGATCCATATTATGATGATAACCAGTTTGAGCCGGTTTACACCATGATAGAGGCTGGTTGCAGAAATATTGTTAAGCAATTGGCTTAAATATGAACTGTGATTGGGCTAATTACGTATAACTATCTGTATTTTTAGGCTTGTTTTTATCGTAAATCAATTAACCATTCCATCCAATAAATGATTTTGCACACAATATGTACTGTTACTTATAGCCACGTTGTGAATATGATGTATTTGTATTTGGGCCCCGGTATGGATAGTGGGGTGATATCAATGATTGTTGCCTTTTTAATATCTACTATCACTTTTTTAGTTTCAATAATTTGGTATCCCATTAAAAAGACAAGCAATTTTTTAAAAAGCATATTTAATAAAGGCACAGCCCCATCTGCCATAAAAAAAGACAATCCAGATGATAATTAGCCGTAAAGGATTTATCTTGTTGTTTTTAACTATAGGCCATGTCTCTGAGTAATTATTCCGGCGCCTCAAGAGTATTGCATCAAAGCTATTTGAATAATTACCTGGTTGCAAAAACCAGCTTTGATCTGGAAAAATTAATCTTTCTAAAAAAAACCCAAAGAAATACTTTGAGCGAAATAGTGTTTGTTACAGGCCTTGCCAGGGCGGGTACCACAGCTTTATTTAATGCCCTTTATAATACCGGGAGTTTTGGCTCATTGACGTATGCCGATATGCCCTTTTTGCTGATGCCAAATTTGGCTAAGCGTTTTTATAACGTTCCGCCTTCGGCCTTTGTAGAGCGCGCACATCAGGATGGGCTCATGATTAACAATAAAAGCCCCGAAGCATTTGACGAGTTTTTTTGGAAGGTGTTTTTGAACAATAAATACATACAGAAGGACGAACTTGTACCTCATTGGGTTGATGCCGCAATAATTGAAGAATATAAAAAATACATTCAATTAATAGCTTATAGTTGCCAAAGTGCCGGGTATTTAAGTAAAAATAACAACAATATACTCCGGATAAATTCATTATTAACAGCATTACCGGAGGCTAAGTTTGTGGTATTGTATAGAGATCCGTTAAGTCACGCGCAGTCTTTATTAAACCAGCATGTCAATTTTTCCAATTTGCAGCAGCAGGAGCCTTTTGCGGTTGATTACTTTAATTATCTTGGTCATCATGAATTTGGGTTGAACCATAAACCATTTGTTTTTGATCCATTGCAAAGTTCAAATGGTGATGCAAATGATATTAATTACTGGCTGCGAAATTGGAATAGCTATTATTCATTTTTGTTGGCAAATTATAATGAAAGATTGCTTTTAGTTGCGTTTGAAGATTTGTGCGAAGAACCGGCTTTAATTGCAGATTATTTAAACAACCGCATCCAACTAAAAATGCCGGTTATTATTACAGTAAAACACGTTCCAAAGGCTGTTCCGGTTGTTGAATATGATGCCGGCATTTATAATAAGTGTATGGAAATTTATAATATGCTTAATTCAAAAAGAACCTATGGCGTTTGATAACCGGAAATTGAAATGAAAAAAGGGATAAAATATTTCAGGATCGGGTATCTTTCATTAATTGCATTGATGCTGATAACCTGGTTGGTTAGGTATAGTACGTTGGAAGAGAGCGGAATTAATCCAAAAATCGAAAAGGCAATTAACGCCTTTGCGGCATTTCCAACTACAGTACATTCTTTTTTTCAATCGGGCGCAATAAGGGATGTTCGTTACGTCGCAGATACTGCTACTCAAGCAGGACTTCACTATTTTGTTGATACGGCACAAATTCCCAAAGGCTATTTGCTTATTTCAACATTTAAAGAAAATAAGGAGCTCGAAATTAAACTGCTGGATTTAAGGAAAAATATTTTCGTCAAAAAATGGAATCTGAATCCGGATACCATTTTGCATTACGCCCCCAATTCGGGATTAACCCGTTATAATATCAGGTTATTTCATCCCTTACTTTTGAAAGACTCCTCGTTGATATGCAATACAGATTACTTTTTGTTTAAAGTTAATAAGGATTCGAAAATTGTATGGGTAAACAAAAATGCTTTTCACCATTCCATTCAATATGCTAATGATACCGCTGTTTGGGCCTGCGAAACGGCGGTTAATAAAAAGACAGATTTCCGGCTGAGTCCTAAAGATACACTAATCAATAGTGCCATCAGTTTAGTTAATACTAACACAGGCAAAATTGAATTTGAGAAATCCATTTATGAAATTTTAAATCAAAATGGTTATGCTTATTTGCTGGCAATAGGCGCCTTTGAAAGTGATGCATTTCATTTAAATGAAGTAACTCCGGCATTGAAAGATGGCAAATACTGGAAAAAAGGCGACTTGTTGATTTCTTTACGGCAGAAAAGTGCTGTGTTTTTGTACCGGCCTTCAACCAATAAAATTTTGTGGCTGCAAATGGGTCCATGGGGCAATCAGCATAGTTGTTCTTTTTTGGATGAGGAAAGTATTATGATTTTGGGCAATGATGTGACAAGAAATGACAAGTACATGAGCTTCTTACACCAACACAATAATATTTACACCTACAACTTTAAAAACAATATTACCGATACGCCTTACAACAAAATGATGGAGATATTAAAGCCCAGAACCTATACCGAAGGACGGTGTAACATTTTACCAAACGGCGATGTGTTATTTGATGAAACAGACCGGGGCAAAGTATATATTTTTGATCATAATAAACTAAAACTCTCCTATTGCGACCGGATTGATAGCAAACATATTAAAATACTTAACTGGGTTAGGTATGTGCCCAATTAGGAACAAGCCAATTTCTCAATTCTGAAATAAGCAAGCTCTTCGCCGTCTCTTTTAAAGTTGGCCATTCGTTTTAGACCAGCCTTTTCAAGTACTTTTTGTGAGCCCGTATTTTCCAATGTTGTTACGGCAATAATTTCATGGGCGTCGGTATGCGTAAAACCATAAGCCACCATTATATGGGCCATTTCACTTGCTATTCCCTTACCCCAGTATTTTTTGTTTAATACATAGCCCAATTCAACTTTACCTGGTTGATAGTAGTAGTTTCTTAGCAAACAAACACCAATAAAATCATCATCGCCATTATTGAAAATTCCCCAGCGGCCAAGTGCTTTGCCTTCGTCATAATCAATCAGTGCGGTTTGAAAAATGACTTTGTTTTCTTGTAAACTTCGTTTGGGCAGGTGCTGTATTACATGCTCATCTTCAAAAAGCGATAAATAGGTGTTTTCTTCCTCGGGCTTAAAATTTCGTATTACAAAACGAGGCGTTTGGGCTATAATGTTCATTAATTCAAATTTATATTAATAATAAATATTTAAGCTTAAATGATTGTCATATATAAAGGAATTTTTGACCGATAAAACCTTTATAACGTTTAAAACTATAATATTACCTTTGCCCAATGGCATCTATTAAACCATCAGTACCCAAAGGCACCCGGGATTTTTCGCCAACCGAAATGGTGAGACGTAATTTTATTTTCGATACTATTAAAAGTGTTTTCCGTAAATACGGTTATCAGCAGATAGAAACCCCCTCAATGGAAAATTTGACCACCCTTACCGGCAAGTATGGCGATGAGGGCGATAAGCTGATATTTAAGGTATTGAATAGTGGTGATTTTTGGAGTGATGCCGAAAGCAGGAAACAAAAAGCGGAAGATTTTGAATTTAGTTCAAAAGCGCTTACGCCGATAATCTCTGAAAAAGCACTTCGTTATGATTTAACCGTTCCTTTTGCCCGTTACGTGGTGATGCACCAAAATGAAATTACTTTTCCATTCAAGCGTTTCCAGGTACAACCGGTTTGGCGTGCCGATAGACCGCAAAAAGGGCGCTATCGCGAGTTTTATCAATGTGATGCCGATGTGGTGGGTTCTGATTCTCTGTTGAATGAGGCTGAATTTGTGTTGATTTACGACGAGGCTTTAAGCAAGCTTGGATTAAAGGATTTTACCATAAAAATTAATAATAGAAAAATTCTATCAGGGATTGCTGAGATTATAGATAAAGCAGATAATATAATTGACCTAACGGTTGCCATTGACAAGCTGGATAAAATTGGCCTGGATGGTGTTATAAAGGAGTTGCTGGAGCGCGGTTTTACCGAAACGGATATCGAGAAAATTAAACCAGTTATTTTGTTAGAAGGCTCAAATAACGAAAAACTAGCAAGCCTTCGTTCGGCACTGTCAACCTCGGTAACGGGTTTAAAAGGCTGCGAAGAAATAGAAACTGTATTTAATTATATTGCTAACAGTAAACTTCAAACAGCTAAACTGGAATTGGATATTACTTTGGCCCGCGGATTAAACTATTACACCGGGGCCATCTTCGAGGTAAAGACTAACGAAGTGGCTATGGGCAGCATTGGCGGTGGTGGCCGATACGATGATCTTACCGGTATGTTTGGCCTGAAAGGTTTAACAGGCGTAGGGATATCTTTTGGTGCCGACAGGATTTATGATGTGATGGAAGAATTAAACCTCTTCCCGGAGGCAAGTAATCAATCAACTCAATTATTGATCTGCTGCTTTGACAAGGACGGTGAGAAATTTGCATTCCCTATTTTGCAGCAACTGCGGTACAAGGATATTAATGCTGAACTTTACCCTGCTGGCGCTAAATTGAAAAAACAACTGGATTATGCCAACGGAAAAAACATTCCTTTTACCATTATCATCGGCAGTGAAGAAATTGAGAGCGGTTTGTTAACGGTCAAAAATATGACCACTGGCACACAGGAGAAGAAAACGGTGCAGGATATCTTAGCGTATTCTTTTTAATAAAATCGAGTTGATAAAAAAAGTCCCGCCTGTTTGTCAAGCGGGACTTTTTATTTAGTACGTTAATGGTTTACGATTTGGTGTGTGCCGACAAATCAAACGGCACTACTACCTTAAAGCTGATGTTGCGGCCCATGTTGAAGATACCGGGTTGTACACCTGCCGGTACAGTGGCATTATCAAAATACTTTAACCGGCTCATATTACTTTGATAGTTTTTGTTGGCCAGGTTGGTGCCTTCAATAAAAATTTCCAATACCTTTTTACCATTCTTATCAACCACATTACCGCCAATGCCGGCGCTAATCAAGTTATACCCGGCAGTGTAGGTTTCTGTTCCGTAAGCGGAGAAGAAATGGCCCTGGGCATTAAAATGATCAAAACCAATAAAGGCATACAGGTTTTTAAAGTCGCCCATTCCTTTGGCCCAGGTCCCCCTTAATTCAGAGTGGGTATGCATTGGCGGAATAAAAGGCAAATATTTTAAACTGTCGGGTACTTTAGCACCAGTACCGAGGTTGGTGCCATAGGTTAAAGTCATTGAGTTTTCAAAGTGCAGCCACGAAACAGGGTGAATATCTAAACTAAATTCACCACCGGCAATGCGGGCCTTGCTTTGCACATAAGTAAACTTGCTGTACTGGCCCTGCGGGTTAGGTGATCCATCGGCATTCACCCTTTCGGCATTGCCGTTTGCATCCAGTATCTGTTCCTGAAAAATATAGTTCTGTATATTGTTGTCAAAAAATTCGGCACTTGCTGATACATTTGGGAGCGTTAAAAAGGCGCCTATATCTTCTTGTAAACTAAACTCAGGTTTAAAGCTGCTGTTTCCTACGTGATAGATCTGCGAACCCGGGTCTGGCCCGTTAGCCGACAGCTCGGCAATACTTGGCGCCCTGAAGCCGCGTGCAACGTTTCCTTTTAACAAAAAACTGTCGGAAAAATTATAGGTTCCACCGATACTGCCTGATGTGCCCGAAAATGTTTTGTTTAATGCACTAAATTGCTGCGTAACATTTGGGGTAGTAGTAGGATTAGGGCCTGTATAAAGTTTTGGGAAATATTGTGTGGTGGTATCAACATAAGCAGCCTGCCCGCTAAATGAACGGCTGTCTTCACGTAGCCCTCCCGATAGATCAAGCTTTCCATAAGTTTTCTTAATTACAAAAAACGGACCGATATCAAACTGGTGGTAGGCTGGTATAGGGAAATCGGTGCTGTAACCTAAGTTATTGGTTTGGTACATACCATTTACGCCAACAGTAGTTTCAAAGCCTTTACCGAGGTCAAAATCATATTTAACATCATAAGTATAGGTGGTAAGCTCCAAATTTAATCCTGGAATGTCCGGATCTTCGGGATGCGTATATTCTCTACGATGGCTATATTGATAGCCAAGGTTTACAAAAAGATTTCCGCCGCCTAAAATAAAATTACTGTTATCATAAATACGATAAAGCTGTACATGCTGGTGCAGTGTAGGGATGGCATAAGAATTCAGCTCCGACTCCGGAACAATTGGCCTGTAGGTATCAGCATCGGTTATTTGTTTGGTAAACTGGCGGGTTAAAGAATCACGACTACCATCCGGAATATCCTGCAAGTCATCAAAAAGTGAAGCATTTAAATAACTTGATCCCCATGATTTGTTCAGCCCGATCATCGCTCTGGCATCCTTTTCCTGAAAACCGGTGGCATAAACCCGTCCGTCATGTTGGTTCTGGTAATCTTTAGCCTCTTTGTCTGATATTACAGTTCCCCAAACCAGGCCATTATTATTCCCCTGTAGTTTGAACGAGCCATTGATTAATCCGTTATTGGTACCATAAATGCCCTGAACCGAGCCGAGTATTTTACCATCAGGAACTGCAGGGGCGGTAATCAGGTTTACAACACCACCAATAGCATCAGAGCCATAAGTTAAGCTTGCAGGACCTTTAATAATTTCCACACGGTCGATAGAATTCTGATCTACCTCAATACCGTGTTCATCGCCCCATTGCTGACCTTCCTGACGGATGCCGTCCTGTAAGGTAATTACTCTGTTGTATCCCAGACCATGTATGTATGGTTTTGAAATGTTGGGGCCCGTTGTTACGGCACTTATTCCGGGTAAGTTGGCTACCTCATCAATTACGTTGCCCGAGGCTGAATGCTGGTCGATATAAGCTTTTCCAACAGCGACCATAGGAACCGGATCTCTTTTTATCTCAGTGGCCTTGCTTACGCCGGTAATAATAACTTCACCTGTTTCAATTGATGATGATTGCAGCTGTATGTTTAATACAGTGGTTTTACTAAAGTCAACCTCCTGCGTAAACGTAGCATAACCGATATAGCTTACCTGCACCAGGTGAATACCCTTTGGTAAACCGGTTAAGGAATAGTGTCCGTTAGCGTCAGTGATAGTGCCGCCTTTTATATCCGGAACAGCAACACTTGCTCCAATAATTGTTGTGCCGTCCTTTTTATCCGTTACAACTCCCTTCAGTGTACCATTACCATCATCAGGCGACAGCTTAACTGCCGCCATGGCCGTTGCTGATAAGAGCAATAAAAGAAAAGCGGTTATATATGATTGAATTTTAATTCTCATTTGTACGAAGTGGAAATATTTTGATATTAAACTTTTTGGGATAGGTTTACCCTATCATCAGCATATTATAAATAAACTTTTTTTACCTGCTAAATGTTCATAATGACGCACTCTTATTTAAAATAGTGACACCTCGATGAATTTGTTAGCCCAGAATTTTATGATTTATAATCGGATAAAGGTGGCGCGCGTCCGCCGGAAAGGATAAGCTGAATGCTCTTGAAACTATACTCAGTATTTTTAAATACGTGGAAACTTACGGCAATGGGGTTAACGTAGGTGTTGCTGCTAATTACCATAGCATTATGGTGCATAACATCGCATAAATAACATTTATCAGTAACTGTGGTTTGTGAAATGCCTTTAGCGTAGCTGTAGGTTTTGGGAGCTACATTATTAATATTATGCTGGTGAGCAAATACCATGTACTGCCCTGCTATAAAGCAAATGAGCAATATTCTTGAATAGATAATATGATATTTGGCCGTTTTCAAACCTGTTAATGAGTTTTTTACAACTTTAAGCAAAAGTAATTAATAAAACGATCTAAGGACTGTCATATTGTAACAATCTTGATAAATGCAACAAAGTTTTATTTGTATGTCGTGTTTCATTGGCTCACTTGTTTGTTGGCCTGTCATAATAAGGCTAAGTGAGCCGATGAACTAATGAGCCAATGAACTATCTTTGCCAATATGAAACCTGCTGAAATTAATTTAAAATGGAATGCGTTACAGCAGCGTATTGCTGAGGAGTTTGACAACGAAAAGCCGGACATAAAGGTGATGCTGTTTTTAATAGGCGTGCAGGAACTTGGACAGGGGCCGCGCAAATTTAGCAAACGGCAAAAAGAGGAGTTAATGCATATTGCTAACTGCAAATTATTTAGCATGCTGGGCTTTTATGAACTGGAGGGTTTGGATCAGGATGGCTGGCCGCATTGGAAATTGGTTAAAACGGTACCCAACTATACTTTGCTTGAGCAGGAAATGATTATCAAATCGTTAATAATTAATTATTTTGAAGAATTGGAGGCCAATTAGTCAGCCGGAAGATTTAATTTAAATTATTCAATAAATATGAAGAAACTTTTTACCACACTTTTATTAGCCGTATTTATTTTAACTACAGCCTTTGCCAAAGGCCCCAAAAATCAATATGTGCGTATAAAAACCAGTTACGGCAGCTGTATTATTCGCTTGTATAACGAGACACCTAAACACCGCGATAATTTTATTAAGTTGGTGAAACAGGGCTTTTATAACGGCACACTATTTCATAGGGTGATACAAAATTTTATGATACAGGGTGGCGATCCGGATTCCAAAAAGCCTGATAAGGCTAAGCCCGGCGTTGAACTGGGCAATGGCGACGTAGGCTATACCATACCTGCCGAGTTTAGAGATAGTTTGTTTCATAAAAGAGGCGTATTAGCTGCTGCGCGCGATGATAATCCCACCAAAGCATCAAGCGGATGCCAGTTTTATATTGTGGAAGGTAAACGGTTTAGCGATGGTAAAATGGATACGCTGGAACAAACCCGTTTAAAAGGGCATAAAATTCCGGCATGGGAAAGGGAATATTATAAATCTGTTGGCGGCGCGCCGCATCTTGATCAAAACTATACGGTGTATGGCGAGGTAGTTTACGGTATGGATATGGTTGACCGTATTGCAGCCGTAAAGAAAGATAAAAATGACCGCCCACTGGACAATGTGCCCATGACGGTGGAATTGCTGAGTAAAAAGGAATGCAAGCAACTGGATACAATTATTGGTTTGAACGCGGATAAATAACTGTTAGTTTAAGCAATTTAATAGTGCACACAATATCAGTTTCGGGGATAGAATTTACGATTGAAAATGCCGAAGAAATATTAGGAATGGGCGGGCCTTATGTTGGCGATTTGTTATTAGATGGCAACATTATTTCAAAAGACTGCATTACTGACAACTTTATACATAAGGAAGACTTAAACCTTTTGTTTTTTATCAGGTATCGCTCAATAAATTTTTATCGCTATTTCACCATAAACTTTTATAATATTAATTCAGGAGAATTATTTGAGTTTGATAGAGAATTTGACATACTTTATTTAGGCGGATTTATCAATGAGAATGAATTAGAAATATATCCCACTTTTCATGATCAATTCAAAGACAGGAAACTTATTTTTAATCTCAATCAGGAGAACTTTCGGTTAATTAAAAATAACTAATATTCACTAAATTCGACCTTCGATATCCGACATCCGAAATGAAAATAATAACTTATAACGTTAATGGCATCCGCTCGGCGATGAGCAAAAACTTTTTAAGCTGGCTACAGGCCACTGATGCCGATGTGGTATGCATGCAAGAAATTAAGGCTTCGCCTGATGTACTGACCGATCTGCATTTAATTGAACAATTGGGCTACGAACATTACTGGTATCCGGCAGAAAAAAAAGGATATAGTGGTACGGCTATCCTCACCAAGAAAACGCCCAATAAAGTGGAATATGGTTGTGGTATTAGCGATTATGATAAAGAAGGACGTAATATCCGTGTTGATTTTGACGATGTATCGGTAATGAGCGCTTATTTTCCATCAGGATCAAGTGGTGACGACCGGCAGGCGTTTAAATACCGTTTTTTAGATGAGTTCGGCAAGTATCTTGAATTGCTGCAATCACAATGCCCCAAACTAATTGTGTCCGGCGATTATAATATTTGTCACCGCCCTATTGATATCCATAACCCAAAATCAAATGCCAATTCGTCGGGTTTTTTGCCCGAGGAGCGGGAGTGGATGGAGAATTTTATTGAGTCGGGTTATATCGATACCTTCAGGCATATGAACAAGGAACCCCATAATTATACGTGGTGGAGTTTTAGAGCCAATGCACGGGCCAAGAATTTAGGCTGGCGCATTGATTACAATATGGCTACACGGGCGCTGGAAAACAATATAAAAAGAGCGGCTATACTGCCCGAAGCAAGACACTCTGACCATTGCCCGGTTTTGCTGGAATTAGAATTTTAATAAGAACTATTGGGTAATAGGTTCAAAGCTTTTCGGCGATATGTTTTCTCCGTCAAATTAAATTATATAAATTACGCTGCTAATAAACTTTATTACAGTGCTAATTAAAACTTTCGGAAGTGCAGTATACGGCATCGAGGCTGTTACCATAACAGTTGAGGTAAATATAAGCGGCGGGAAAAATTATTTTATTGTGGGCTTGCCTGATAATGCCGTGCGCGAATCTATGCAGCGGGTTGAAGCTGCCCTGCAAACCAATAATTTCCGGATGCCGCGGCAAAAGATAGTGGTAAATATGGCTCCCGCCGATATCCGCAAAGAAGGATCGGCTTACGACCTTACTATTGCCATCGCTATATTGGCCAGCTCCGGCCAGATAGAAAACGAAAACCTTGATAAATATTTGATAATGGGTGAGCTTTCGCTGGATGGTGGTTTGCAGCCCATAAAAGGGGCATTGCCTATTGCTATCCAGGCACGCAAAGAAGGTTTTAAAGGTTTTATTTTACCTAAACAAAACGCCCGCGAGGCTGCTATAGTAAATGAGCTGGAGGTTTACGGCGTAGAAACGATAAAAGAGGTAGCCGATTTTTTTAACGGCGAAGCCCAATTGATGCCCGAAGTGGTAAATACCCGCGAAGAGTTTTTCAAAAGCCTCACTAATTACGATAGTGATTTTAGCGAGGTACGCGGTCAGGAAAATATTAAACGGGCGCTGGAAATTGCCGCCGCAGGCGGGCATAATGTAATATTGATTGGTCCGCCGGGAGCGGGTAAAACCATGTTGGCCCGCAGGCTGCCATCCATCTTGCCGCCATTGAGTTTATACGAATCTTTAGAGACCACCAAGATTCATTCTGTTGCCGGTAAGCTGGCCGCAGCTGATGCTTTGGTAACCACACGGCCATTCCGCTCGCCGCACCATACTATTAGCGATGTGGCGCTGGTTGGTGGCGGGAGCAATCCACAGCCGGGCGAAATTTCACTGGCACATAACGGTGTTTTGTTTCTGGATGAATTGCCGGAGTTTAAACGCAGTGCCCTCGAAGTAATGCGCCAGCCGCTGGAAGAACGCCGGGTAACCATATCCCGCGCTAAGTTTACGGTTGACTATCCGAGCTCATTTATGTTGGTGGCCAGTATGAATCCGTGTCCATGTGGATACTTTAACCACCCAGAGAAGGAATGTATCTGCCCGCCTGGAACGGTACAGAAATACCTGAGCAAAATATCTGGACCTTTGCTGGATCGTATAGACCTGCATGTGGAAGTAACCCTGGTAAACTTTAATGAGCTGGCATCAGACCGCCTGGCAGAAAGAAGCGAATTTATTCGCGACAGGGTGATCAAAGCGCGGGATATACAAGCCGAACGTTTTGACAACAGGCCCGATCTGCATGCAAATGCCCAAATGAGCCCGCAAATGGTGCGCGACATCTGCAAAATAAGCGAAGCCGGGCAAAGCCTGCTCAAAAAAGCGATGGAGAAGCTTGGCCTTTCTGCACGGGCATATGACCGTATCCTAAAAGTATCCCGCACCATTGCCGATCTGGCCGGCAGCGAAGAAATTTTGTTAGAACATTTAGCCGAGGCTATTCAATTCAGAAGCTTGGATAGGGAGGGATGGGCTGGATAGTTGCGTGGCGACGCAGTCTCCGGGCATATTGGTCCCTAGTTTGGAAACTACGGACAGCGGGATTTAATCAACCATAATTTTAATTAAGAATAACATGAAAATTTTGAAGCAAATAATTTTATTACTGTTTTCGCTGTTACTTTTAAATTGTACTTCTAAGCAAAAAGAAGGTACTACCACAATATCTGATAGTAGCAGTAGGAACGAAGTAACTAAATTTGCAGATATAAAACATAAAAGCCCTACAGACAATTTGCAAAATTTTGCAAAAAAAGAATTAGAGCTTAGCGAGCTTTATATAAAAAAAGACACTTTAGAAATTGTGTCTACCGCGGGTTTTTTATATTATCCTTTTGGGAAATTTAAAACGTTGAGCAGTCTAAATCAAACTCTGACAATTTTTAAAGATTCTTTAGAGATTGATACATCACTCGATGGTGCACGCGACAAACTTTATAGAATGACGTATAAAAATAGTTTTTTAAAGTTTTATTACGATGATGAAAAAAAAACATATGAAATTGTATCCGGGAATATCCGTGATCCTGAGGTAATTCTTGTTAATAATATTAAAATAGGCATTACAAAAAGCGATTTTATGAATGTTTTTTTCAATGGAGTTACACCTGAACAAGTGCATGGGGTTAAAATCATAAAAATGGTTTCAGGCTTGGATGGCATTTTTGATTATTATTATTTCGATAATGATATTTTGACATCCATTAAACTTGATACTGATTATTTATTTAATAAAAACTAGCAAAGGGTTTTAAGAATGTTTTGCCTTGATCTGAAAACCGGCTCGGCTAAGCGTGCCGTATAACGGAAGTAACGAAAGTTGATTGGAAACTACGGATAACGGACATATTGGTGAGCAGTTTGGAAACTATGGACAGCGAGCAGCGGGGTCATTATGAATCTCATCCTTTTAAAGACAAATTAATATCCTATATATTTACTTAACCAAGTATCTGTTCGATGGAAGATGGAATGTTTTGTTTAATAAAATTTGGCACTAAGGAACATATGGAGAGCCTTTTAAATGTTGGAGAAATTCATTTTTCGCCACTTATTAATTTTTATAATTCAACGGAAGAAGAGAGAGGCGATTCTAACGAAGGTCTAATAAAATTAGAAAATGTTAAAATAAAAGAGGTAAAGGTAGAGCATCCAACATTAGGAACGTATGTTTTTAAGATGGATGAAACATCAAATTCAAAAATGAAAACATTTATTGATGAGCCATATTTATGCTTTTCAGCTTACGCTATCACTAATAGAACATTTGAGACTAGCAATGAGTATACAATAGATGAAAACATGCAAAAGCTTGGTAAGTATGCTGTTATTATAAATGAGCCGTTAAAATTTATTAACATGGTAGTAACTAATTTAAAACAACAAGGATTATTTGTAGGAGAGGGTATGGTCGACTATTTAAATTATTCAAATAGGGAGAAATATGACTTGACTTTTTTTAATAAAAGCGAAGAATTTAAACATCAAGCAGAATATCGAATAATAATAAGGGTACCGGAACTTGAATCTAAACAAATACACATTGGTTCTATTAAAAATTGTGCTAATATTTGTAAAACCGAGGAATTTATTAATACAAAATGGACTATCTAATCTTACTTGGGCTGGGTAGTGGAGACGCAGTCTCCGAGCATATTGGTCTGTAGTTTGGAAATCGGACAGCCGTGCAAGCCTTTCCGGAGACAAAACTATAAAAAGCGAAAATTTAAAAAGGCAATAAAATGAATAAATTGATAGAAATGAAACATTGGCTTTTACTTGTAAGTATGCTATTTCCGGCGATTGTCATAAATGTCTTGGATTTGACCGATTTTTGGCAATTGTTTGGAACGCTTTGGTGTTATTTGATTTATGGTTTTTGGTTGTTTTCAATAGGAAATAAAATTTATAAGACTAATTCAGATTCTCCATTTAAAATTTTTCTATTTAATATAGCATTTTTTTATCCATTTATTTATCTCATCGCTATTATTTCGTATAATCCGTTCCCTGGGCCTTTTCCCATCTGGCTAATTCCATTTCATCTTTTGTTGATGTTTTTTGTATTTTATCTTATTTTTTTCGTTTCAAAAAATTTGGTCAACTTCGAAAAAAAACACGGCATAGGAAGCGGGAATATATTTTCAACATTTTGTGCATTTTGGTTTTTTCCAATCGGTATTTTTTTTGTTCAACCGCGGGTAAATCAAATTGAAAGCCTGAATTTGAAAGGCAGTGTTAATGCCGACAACCAATCAACAATGTGACTTCACCGCCCGGCTAAACGTGTCTCTTGCCTTTTCTGAGGCGAATATGCAGCGTCGGCAAGTTGGCTACGCACTAATGACTTTGTTGTCTGAAACAGAATTTTATATAAAAAAATCGTGTCTTGTCCTGAAATAGGTTTACACAAAAGTGTAGACAAATGAAAGCAATAAAAGTAGAGCAAATTTTGCGAGACCGGGAAGTATTAGGTCTAAGTATTCGTAGCTTAGGTAATAAATATGGGATG